>ENA-UOOE01000055-UOOE01000055.1-fermentation-metagenome-genome-assembly--contig:-NODE-55-length-114957-cov-12.709970_pt1 | contig 114957 bp, 90 predicted proteins | sample MGYA00245776_ERZ724021 | MGnify/ENA primary metagenome ERZ724021 (study PRJEB28704, sample SAMN03018321) | fermentation metagenome | biome: anthropogenic terrestrial biome; feature: soil... | reverse complement strand
TTTGTCTTTATTTTTGTCAAGGAACTTACACCGACCCCTATCGCAAGTCAAGATTAAAAGAATTAGAACAAACATTCTTTATAAGTGTTGTTGGAATTATAGTTATATTCTTTGTACTATTGCTTGACGACCAAATATTATCATACAAAAACTACTATTTTTCATTCTTTATTCTCCTAATTACTCATTTCTTCCTAACTTATATACCAAGGCTATTAATTACAACAAAAGCTGCCAAGAAAATTCATAAAAAAATTATTGGCTTCCCAACAATAATTATTGGCAATAACTCAAAAGCAATTAAACTCTTTCACGATATTGAAAATCAAGAAATCTCTTCCGGTAATAAGATAATTGGATATGTTAATCTTGATAAAAAGAATAATGGACTTTCAGCATTCCTAAACTGCCTTGGAGACTATAAGGATATTGATAAAATTATTGCAGATAACAATGTTGAAGAAATAATTATTGCAGTTGAAAAAGATAATGAAGCCAACCTTCATAAGATAATAACTCAAATTGAATCAAATAATAACGTTCTAATTAAAGTTCCTGCTGACACAACTGATATACTTTTAGGAAGAGTTAAGATGTCCTCAATCTTTCAGACTCCTTTGGTATTGGTTTCAAATGAAATTCTTTCAAATTGGCAGAAGTTCATAAAAAGGCTTATGGATATTTTATTCTCATCCATTGCAATTATAATTCTAATACCTATTTACATAATTACTGGAGCAATTGTTTATTTCACATCTAAAGGACCTATTTTCTACAAGCAGGAAAGAATAGGTTATAAAGGTAAACCTTTTTATATGCATAAATTTCGCTCAATGTATTTGAATGCTGAAAGCGATGGAGTGCCTAAACTTTCAAGCGATAATGATAGTCGTATAACTCCTTTTGGAAAATTTATGCGTAAGGTTAGATTAGACGAAATTCCTCAATTCTATAATGTTTTGATAGGAACAATGAGCTTGGTTGGTCCAAGACCTGAAAGAAGATATTTTATTAATCAAATTGTTGAAAGAAATCCAGAATACACCCTTTTGCTTAAAGTAAAACCAGGCATCACTTCATGGGGACAGGTTAAGTATGGATATGCTGAAAATGTTGATGAAATGATAGAACGTTTGCAATATGACCTTTTATATATTGAAAACCTTTCTATAGCTACAGACATAAAGATTTTACTTTATACTTTTATTATTATTTTCCAGGGAAGAGGAAAGTAAAACAAATAATTAGAAAGTATAACTAAAGGATAAGCTATATTCTCTGAAAAGTATTAAATAATATAAATCTATATCCAATCCCACAGCAAAATTTTCAATTATTTTATAAGATAAACCTAATGATACTAGAAAGCCAAATGAATTATGATTAGAATATTCTGTTGATAAATAATTGCCATATCCATCAAGGCGTTCATATTTAGTATGCCAATTAAACCTTGCCCAACTTTTAACAATAATTTTTTAGACTTCTTCCATAAGGTATTATAGGTAAAAATTATACTATACGCATCAGAATAGTTGTTCTCTCTGAAAAAAGGATAATCATCATAATATGTATTCCTTAAATTTCTAAACTTTAACTTAGCAAAAACCATATTTTTAAATCCCAACTCATATGAAGGGATAAAATTAAGATAACTATATTTTGTTCCATCAAAAGTTGAGTAAGGATAATAACCCCAATCAAGATCTAAAGGGATTATAATACCAATATTATTACTTATTGTATGCGAAAATAACTTTTCTTTCTTTTCCTCTTGCGAAAAGCCTATTAAAGGTATTGCTAAGAATAAAAGGCAAACTAATATTTTTCTCATAATAAATCAGTTTTTTTATGGCACAAAACTAAAAAAAATATTTTAGTAACCACATTTCCTAAATGATATAAACTTATTCTATTTTTTCAAAACGCTGTTTTAATTTACTAACTCTTCGTTTTAATTTTTTCTTTCTTCGTTTTATTTTGCTGAAACAAGGTTTTATTTTTTCAGCTTCTTAAAGGCTTTTAAATAAATATTCTTTATGCTGTCCTTTTCCTCTTTTTCGCAAATTTCAACTAATTGATTATATAATTTACTATTAGAATATTCTGGTAAAATAATAATTCTTGAAAGTGCATAAGCAGCACTCCATCGAACTACTGTACCTTCATCATTAGAGTTGTTTAAAAGCAATTTAATTGATTTATCAAGATCATTTGTATATAACACTGCAATATTCCCAATAACTCTTGCTGATTCTCTTTTAAGGCTATTAGATTTTGAATCTACATAATGTATTGCAAACTTTAAATATTCAATATTTGATATTTCAGGATTTGTATTTGTTACTGCCTCTATTGCTTCCATACAATAAGTAATATCAGCATCTTTCAAAGTCTTGCAAACCTCTTTTATATCTTCAATTGTAATTTCATTATTTGTTATCGCTAAAGTTAATTGTTTAACTTTCTCAATTCCTTTTATTGATTTATTATTAAAAAATTCTTTGATATCCATAATCTATATAAATCAAATAGTAAATATAAACTCTATAAAAATAAAATACAGCAAAAGTAAACCTTTGCTGTATTTTTATATAAGACTCTTATAGAGTATTATGTTAGTATTCCCACATATCTTCTTCGTAATCGAATATTTTATCTTTTAAATTATCTGATTCTCTTAAAGCTTCGTCTCCAGTTGTATATTGACTAATTGTACGAAGTCCATATACGTTAGATTCTTTAACTATATAGCTGCTAAACATTCTTTTTAGGAATATATCATCATAGCTTCTTCTTTGAGCATCATTTTTAAAGTTAAATACTTCAGTGTTTGCTAATAATTCTCTAACTTCTGGATCATCATATCTAACCCAAAATAATGGAATTGTAATTGGAGGTGCTCCTTCTTCTTTTACTTGATAGTAAATTGGAGAGAAACCAGCAATTCTAACATCTTGAACAGTTCTTTGCTTATCAATAAACCAATTTTCCTTAATACGAAGAGTTTTAATATCATCAGTATTTAGAGGTATTAGAACTTCCTTTGTTACCTGGAATTCTGTTCCATCAATGTCAACAGAGTCAATTTGTTCTTCTATCTTTTTGGAGTATAATCCTTTTTGAGTAGGCCAATCAATCTCTTGCTTGAACTCATCATCTGCATAAACCTTTATCTTTCCTTCATTAATTGCTTGTTCTAAAGCATAGAAAAGATTTACTCTACCTTGGTCTGGTTGTGTTGGATAATAGAAAACTTGATTTTGTTTTTCACGGAAATCAACAACTCTCCATATTCTCCATTGCCAAACTACATCAGCTTCTCTTACATAAGGAAAGCTAAATGGTTTTCTTTGATTGAAAGATATTTTTTCGTAAAAACTATCTCTTGGTCCTTCATCTGGTGCATCCAATACTTGAGCAAATAAATTTGCACTAAATAATGAAATAACTACTAATAATATTAAAGATATCTTTTTCATAATCTAATATTTTATTGTATTGTAAATATCATTTGAGGGTTTTGAACGGATTTGTCTCCGTCAGGTCCTTTAGCTCTAATACCTTCTATATAAACCTTATTTCCTCTTCTAAGTCTTTGAATTTGGCTGATCATTTCTGGAGTAAATCTAGCTCCTCTTGAAACAAGTGGTGCTTGTCCATCTCCTCCAGTATTGAAGGTCATTTGAAATTCTGTTACATTATATCTAACAGGGAAATCAAATCCATCCATAACAACTTTTAATTGTCCTTGTGCAACAAGAATTTCTTTTGCAATTCTTCCTCCATCTGATGAACCAACCATTGCTTTTGGAGCAGGAATTTTCTTAACACGGAACTTCATATCTCCTTGTTTTACTACCTTACCTCCAATATTTGCACTAACTACAACCTGAGCTTCTTGCTGAGTTTTTACATTAACAATATATTTTCCAGCAGACACTTTCCTAATGGTAGCTCCACCTCCACCAGTTATACTAACATTTAACTGGTCTGCACTAACTCCTGGTGCTGAAATTGAAACAGGATTATCAACTCCAATATAAAATACGTTCATATTGGTTGGAGAAATTGTAACAGCAGGTGCTGCAACAAAATATTCACCAGAGAATGGGTATGGAACTTCTCCTTTATCTCCTTTTACATATACAACTCCTTGATATTTTTGCATTCCTACTGCACCAGCTCCAAATTTTAGTTTAATTACACCAGAATCACTTACTAAATTAGCTCCTCTAACATCAGCTCTTAATTGTGTCTTTGAATCATAAGCTGCAACAAATACCTCAGCTTCATAATTATCACCCTGCATTACATAAGTAGCTTTTGGCACTACTTTAGCTCTAACATTATCAAATTTATAGTCATCTGCACTTACTGCACTTAACAAACTATTAACCATATCAAATTCAGCATTTTGAATTTCTGATTTAAATTTGTTAAGCAAAACCAAATCGGCTAAAGTAATTGTATTATTAAAATTATACATCTGCCAATTTAAATTTTGACCACTTTGATTTTTATAATGAGCTTTAGTATTAATTTGCATTTTTTTTAGCCTATCTACAAATCTTGTATCTGCGAGATTAAGCATTTTTGCTTGATAAGCTTCTATCTTTTTTCTAAGCTCCATAGCCTTTGCAGAAGAACCATCTTCAGTTCCTCCAATAAAGTATTGAGTTGGCTTTGTATAGTTGTCTTTCGATTGAATTCCGTTATATCCTTGTTCTTTTAAAATTTTCTTAGCTTCTTCTTTCCCTCCCTTTAATCCTTCTACTTCTGAAACTAAGTCATATTTCATATCATCAATATAATTAAGAATATCCTTAGTTTCTTTCCTTACTTGTTTTGCTTTTTCCCAGTTAGCACCAACTTTTTCAGGATTTGCTACATATGCTCTTTCAAAATTATAATAAGAATTCTCTATCTTAGTTGAAAACAATTGGTTTGTTGTTTCCATACTATCTCCAACAGTTACAAAAGCTTGGAGAATTTCAACTGATACATTTAGTGCCAACAAAGCTGTATACACCAAATACATCATTGAAATCATCTTCTGTCTGGGGGTTTCCGGACAATTAGTTGCACCCATAGTATTCTATTTATTTTGCGTTAATAAATTATTTAGTTATTATTTATTATGCCTTTGATTGCATTGCAGAAAGCATATTTCCATAGATATCGTTTAATGCAGTAACTTTCTTTGAAAGAGCGTTAACTTGTTCTTTATATCTTAGGACATTCTCTGCTGTAAACAAGTGCAAAATTAACAACTAAACTATCTATTTTTTCTTGCACTTGTTTGGTTGATTCTAATTGGGCAGTAGAGTTTTGAATTTGTAATTCATATAAAGCATTTATTGAAGATAAACTTGAAGCCATAGTTTTCAATTCATTTAAGTATGATGAATCTCCACTTGTTAGAGCTACAGCTGTTTCTTTATAAATGTTTGAAAGTGTAGAAACTGCTGTTGCAGCATCTTGAACACTTGCTAAATATTCTCCAGAAACCATCAAATCTTTATTCAAATAATCTGATGTTTTCTTATAAGAAGATGATAATTCTGCAACAGATTCTGTTGCATCTTCCATATTTTTAATAAATTTTTCTGTAGAAAGTGAAGCTGTAGAAATTGACCCTAATTGAGAAGCTGTTTCACTAAGATTTTGCAATCCTTTTCCTAAACTTTCAATTAATTCAGGTCCAATTTTTGCTTGAGAAAGCATATTGTCTAAAGCTTGAGTTTCTGTTAATCCACCTACAACATTTAATCCACTCAATCCACTTAAGTCTACATCTTGATTTTCTCTTCTCTTTTTCCCTTTTTTCTTTTCATCCTTCTTATCCTTATCTTCATCCATTCCTGCTAGTTCAGGATATGCCAAACTCCAATCATATTCAACATGTAACGGTTCAAAAGCAGATATAAAGAAGATTACTGATTCAGTCAACATACCAACAGTTAATAATGGACCAGCTCCAGGCCAGTGTTGGATTTTAAATAATGCTCCAACAATAACAGCTGATGCTCCAAGACCGTATAGCTTAGCTGCCATGTTTTTATAAAACTTACTTCTTACAAAACTATCTATTCCCATAATAAATTTATTTTTAACGTTTTAATATTAAATGATTAATTAATTTTCTGAATTAGTGTTTATATACATTTGAAGATGTTTTTGGATTATCTCCACGAACTCTACCAAGATATGATTGAACACAACGGAAGCCTAAATAACTCTTTCCGGAATCTTGATATTCGTATGCACGAGTTGCAGTTTGAATGAAATGTTTTTGATCTTTCCAACTTCCTCCACGAATTACTTTTCTTTTCATTTGAGGACTATCTTCATCAGTTGCTTGGTAACCTGCAAATTGATTTAAATCGTGAGCGAAATTATATGAAGATTCATTAAAGGAGTCTTCACACCATTCTGAAACGTTTCCTGCCATATCATATAGACCGAAATCATTTGGAGCATAGTGAGCAACAATTACTGGTAAAACTCCTCCGTCAACATCATAATTTCCTCTCATTGGCTTGTAATTAGCGATGAAACATCCTTTACCATTTCTAACATATGGTCCTCCCCAAGGATAAGCAGCTCCTGGAGCTCCACCTTTAGCAGCATATTCCCATTCTGCTTCTGTCGGCAAACGAAATTCTTCCATTCTTGAATAACCTTGACCTTCTAAGTAATTATTCATCATAAATGTTCTCCATATTGAGAATGCTTTTGCTTGACGATAAGTAATTCCAACAACAGGATAATCATCATAAGCTGGGTGTGAAAAATAATTACGAGTTAAATTATCATTATATGAATATGCGTAATCATGCATCCAAGCTAATGTGTCAGGGTATACATTTATTACTTCTCTCTTGACAAGTTCTTTTCTATTTTTTAATCCATTAGGTCTACCTGCAAATGAAGAACCTTTTAATTCAGGACTTAATTCTATCCCAGAATAATGTTCTTTCTTAGCAGCTGTTACATAATCAATCCAGAAATATTCATAATTTAATTTTCTTGCATCTAATTGCTTTTTATTGTAAAATCTTTCTTCAGAAGGTACAAACAAAGGATCCAAAGCATCTCTTTCATCTACATTTTTTAACTCCCAATCAATTTTTTCACTCCAATTAATTATTGGGTTAGGAAGTTCTTCTCCGTATTGATCAACTTCTATTAAATATTTTTGAGGATTAACATCTCCCAATAATTTATATGCAATTGAGTCTCTTACCCAATATACAAACTGACGATATTCATTATTAGTAATCTCTGTCTCGTCCATCCAAAAAGAATTTAATTGTATTGTTTTTGGCTGTAAATTATAGGTAGAGTAAATATCTTCATCTGAAGAACCCATAGTATAACTTCCTTGAGGAACTTCAACCATTCCATAAGGTTGCATATCTTCAAATGGTTGCCTTCCTTGAACACCTATCAGTTCACCATTGTCTGTCGATCCACATCCTACTGCTAATATAGCTAATGATGCTAATAAAATCAATCTTTTCATATTCTTCTAATTTTATTTTTCTTTCTATTTTGTCCTAAACGTAAATTATTATGTTTAGTTACATTTTCTAATTCATTCTTGTGTTTCTATAACTTGTTGGTGGCTTTGGTTGGTTCTCAACTTTAAAGCAATATCTAACAAATAACTCAAATGAACCATATGGTTTTAATCTTGTAATTGGAATATCATATGACATACCCAATTTGAATCCTCCTAATGTTAATCCTCCTAAAACACTTATCGCATCTTGGATACGATAGTTTATTCCTCCCCAAAACATATAATTATATTCTACTAATGCACTTGCATTAATTTGGTAGTTAACATATCCAGTTTCATCTGGTTCAATAAATTTTGCTAAAGCAGATGGAAGAACTCTAAATTCAGGATATGCTGGAATTGTCCATTCGTATCCTGCCAATAAATAATAATGCCTTTTATCTTCCCATTTAAGTTTGTCGCTCTTTGTCTCCATTAGTTTTGAAGAAGAAAAACCTGCATAAAACTTTCCTGGAATTTGATAATATGCTCCAAAACCTAAATCAAATAAGAAATCATTTTGTTGAGAAGCATCTCTTAAAACCGGATCTCTTGAAGTTGATAATATTTCATCCAATTCATTTATCTGATCACTTCCAACTAATTTTGTAAAATCAATTGCAGAACTAAATAATTGAGCTTCTAAACCAAAAGCTAAATTTCCAGTTGGCAGTTCAAATCTATAAGCATAATCAATTTTCACAAAAGTTTGATTCCAATACCCTATCTTATCAGAAATTATAGTTGCGCCTAAACCTCCATGAAGGAATTTAATTGGAAAATCAAAAGAAAAATTTAAAGTTTGTGGAGTTGATGGCTTACCTCCCTTTATATCAGTTAATTTTAAGCCCATCCATTGATTTCTATAAAATCCAGTTAAACACATGGCACCATTACTTCCTGCATAAGCTGGGTTATATGATAAACGATTATACATATATTGAGTAAATTCTGGCTCTTGTTGTGAAAAACCAATCAATGGAGCAATAATAACAATAATAACTAACAAATAAGATTTTGTTGCCTTAATGAGTGGAAATAAGATATTTCGTTTATACATGATGTAATAAATGTATGTAAATATTACTATTATTTAAATAGCTCCTTAACTCTTTTTCTTTAATTATTAATAGCTTAGCATTCTCGCAATATACTTATTTAGAAAAATGCGTCTTGCAAAAGTAAAAATAAATTTTATATTAAAAAACTATATCAGCATTTTTATTTTCTATAATCTCAATTTATGGATATATTTCTTTAAAATTTTCAAATAACTTTTCTAAGGTATTTATTGAAAGAAAGTGCACTATATTAACATTATTTTCTATGTTACTCAGATCCATCAAACAAATTAAAAATTTCATCTTGCTTTAACCAAATATCATAATAATCATCGCTAAGAATCTCAACTTTAACTGGAGCAACACCCTCCTTTATCATTTTAAGCTTCTTTGCTGCAATAAGAGATAAGTCAATTACGCCTCTCTTAGGACATCTATCATTTACTCTTACAATCACGGAACGTCCATTATTAGTGTTTGTTACTCTAACTAAAGTATTTAAAGGTATTGTTTTATGAGCCGCAGTATATTTTTTTTGATCAAATTTCTCCCCAGTAGATGTTTTTCTATTAACAAATTTATTATGATAAAAAGTAGCCTTTTTATCCATTACCTTTTCTTTTTTTACTCCTTGATTATAAGCAAAAAAAGGAATAATTAATGTAATTACAATTATGAGGTTTTTTACCATTCTTTAGCTTCTTGGTGAAACCATTGGTTATGCAAACGCATAACTTGTTCTATAACATCTCTAACACAGCCATCTCCTCCATTTTTATTAGAAATATAATCTGCTACCGATTTAATTTCTTCAACAGCATCTGATGGACAAGAGGAAACTCCTGCTTCAAGCATTAAATCATAATCTGGAATATCATCTCCCATATAAAGCACTTGTTGAGAAGTCAATCCTTTGTCATTTAAAAATTTTAAAAAATTCTCATTCTTATTTGCTGATTCTGTATATACATCTTCAATCCCTAACATTTTCATTCTTTTGCAAATACTATCTCCTTTCCCTCCTGAAATTATTGCAATTAAATAGCCTTTTTTAATTGCATATTGTAAAGCAAAACCATCTTTAACATTACCTACTCTAAATATGTTATTATCATCACCTATCCACAAATTTCCATCAGTCATTACTCCATCATAATCAAATATAAAAGCTTTTATGGGTTGAAGTTTTTCCTTATAATTCATTATTAATAATATAAATTAGTCAATAAATAGTTTTGGACATAATCCTTTATGCCTTCTTCCAAAGAATAGAAATCTTCAGTATATCCAGCATTTCTTAATTTCTTCATTTTTGCTTCTGTAAAGTATTGGTATTTATCTCTTATATCTTCAGGAATGTCAATAAATTCAATATTTGGAGTTTTCCCCATTGCAACAAATGTTGCTTTTGCTAAATCATAAAAACTTCTTGCTTTTCCTGTACCTAAATTATAAATACCTGATTCAGGTTGATTTTTCATAATAAAATCTAATACTGATACCAAATCCTTCACATAAATAAAATCTCTCAATTGCATTCCATCGGCATAATCCGGACGATGAGAACGAAATAGTTTTACAAGTCCTGTATTTTTAATTTGATGACAAGAATGGAATATTACAGAAGCCATTCTTTGCTTATGATATTCATTAGGTCCATAAACATTAAAAAATTTCATTCCTGCCCAAAATGGAGGTTTTGTCTCTTGCCTTAAAACCCAAAGATCAAAATCTTGTTTTGAACGTCCATAAGGATTTAATGGCTTTAGTTTGGGAAGTTTATTATGGTCGTCATCATATCCATTTTCTCCCCCTCCATATGTTGCTGCGGAAGAGGCATAAACTAAAGGAATGGAATTAAATGCACAAATTCTCCAAATATTCTTGGAATAATTAAGATTTAAATCTAAAAAGATTTTCCAATCAAATTCTGTTGTGTCTGTTCTTGCTCCTAAATGATAAACCCCATCTATTTTAGTGGCATTTTTCTCAAACCAACTAATAAATTCTTTTCTGTCAATTTTTTTTGCAAATTGAAGATTTGAATAGTTAGCTTTTTTAACATTTGCATTCTTCTTGAAATCATCTACAATAATAATATCATTTCTTCCAAGTTTGTTCAACTTGCTAACCATACAACTTCCTATAAAACCTGCTGCACCTGTAACAACTATCATATTTCTAAATTATTGAGTATTTATACGATTGATTAAAATTTATGTTCCATTCTATTTTTCAAATGGAGTTCTATCTACTGCAGAAACATATTCTAACATATTTTCATAAACCTCTCTCCATCCTTTCCATTGATATCTTTCACTTAAAGATTGGTTATGCCAGACGCTAATAAAGTCTCCTTTCACAGCAATTATTTCATCTACTATTTGTTTAATTTTAATTTGAGCTTCATCCTTATTTAGTCCCAATCCATCTTTGAGAGCGACATCCATAATTGCAAAAGGATGAACTCTTAATTTTGTTTCTCCATCAATTTCTAAATCAAAGAAATTATATCCAGAACATATTCCTGCTCTAAATCCAATTGTTTTAGAATATCCCATAGAATAATCATCACTAATCATATTATCCATAAGTCTTCTGTAAGAAATAGGAAGTCTATATCTCAAATAATGGAATCTACTTCTAATAATTGGTTTATGTATAACTTGTTCTAATTCTTTAATTTGAATAGTCAACTCCTCTTCTTGATCAAATGAAGAGTAAGATGGATGAATTCCAACTTTTGCATAATCACATAAATATTTTATTAAACGATGAAAACGTTTATTGTATGGAGAAATATTTTTGTCATATTTCCCATATCTTCCAAACAAAATAAAATAAATTGTTTTGAGCTTATATTTCTTAATTAAATATATTTGATAATCAAAATTATCGTAAGGATCAGTTTTTCCTCTAAATATTACATTAAATCTATATGCACATTCAGAGAAATTTCCCTTAAATAAATCTTTAGTAAAACCATATAGTTTTCTAAACATTCCTTTCTCTTTAAAAGAATATGCAGAATCAATATCTATAGTATTGTAAAATCTGAAAAAATGATTAGCAAATTCTAAATCAGGATATATACTTTTAAGTTTATCTACTAATTTCTTTGCCCAAATATTTACAATTGGTTTATGTAGAAAACAATTCTGAAAAGCTATGCTTTCTTCATATCTATATCTTCCATGATTATCTTGAATAAAAGGGAGATATTCCTCATATCGAGAAACAAAATAGAATGAAGCAGCCAAAATATCAAAAGGCATTATTGTTTCTTTGGCATATGTTCTAAAAATTGCAGGATTTTCTTCGAAATAAAAAACTTCCATTTCTTTTATTTCGATTGTAGTTTCAAATAACAAATCAGTTGAATAAATAAATGGTTCATCTTTAACTCTATTTTTGCAATAAGAAAACTTAGCTCCTATATGTTTGGCAAAATTCTCTCTATTGGTTGTAATGGTGTATTCAACACCCAATATATCTTTAAAAATCAGGTTAAGAGTATATCCAAGACGATTTGTAATTTTATCTACATAAACTAAAATCATAGTCTAACGCAATTCAAAGTTTTCTCCAAGATACTTCTTTCTGACTTGTTCGTCTTCAGCAAGTTCTTTTGGAGTTCCTGATTTGAGAACGCTTCCTTCAAAAAGTAGGTATGCTCTATCTGTTATGGTTAAAGTTTCATGAACGTTATGATCTGTTATTAAAACTCCAATATTTTTATCTTTTAATTTTGCAACAATATTTTGAATATCTTGTACTGCGATTGGATCAACTCCAGCAAAAGGCTCATCTAAGAGAATGAATTTAGGATCCGCTGCCAAAGCACGTGCTATTTCAGTTCGTCTTCTTTCTCCTCCTGAAAGCTGATTACCTTTACTCTTTCGTATATGCATAAGGCCAAACTCTTCCAAAAGTCCAACCATAATCTTTACTCTTTCCTTTGATGACAAATCTCTAAACTCCATAACAGACATTATATTATCTTCAACAGACATAGTTCTAAATACTGAAGCCTCTTGTGCCAAATAGCCAACGCCTCTTTGTGCTCTTTTATACATTGGCATATCAGTTATATCCATATCATCAAGATAAACTTTCCCACTAAAAGGCTTAATTAAACCTACCATCATATAGAAAGTAGTAGTCTTTCCAGCACCATTTGGACCAAGTAAACCCACAATTTCTCCTTGATTAACCTCTATAGAAACACCCTTAACAACAGTTCTCTTCCCGTATTTCTTTATTACATCTTCAGTATATAATTTCATAATAAAAATTATCTTTTTTACACCCTCCTATTCACCCAATTTAAAACTATCAATCAGCAAAGATAAGTAAATTTTTGAGAAATGAATTATCTTTGCATCTATAAATTACATTACTAAATTAAAAATATATGAATATTTTCTCTCAAAAAAACAAACTCATACATAATATTAAAAAGAAGAATGAGTATTATATCCACTCTCCATATATGTTTGATTTATACAATAGAATTATAAAAAAATACAAAAGAAATCCATTAAAATTAATACATTTATTTCAAGAAGAATTTGGCAAAGAGAACATAATTATCATTTCTTCTTCCTATGATGAATTTCAAACCATACAAACAATTGTTAAAGATAGCTCAATAATAATTATTGAAAAACCATATCAAAGTAAAGATTCCTATAACGAATTTCTTAAAATAATTAGCGACCCAAGAAGAATTGTAAGTATTGACCTATTTAAAATAGGGATAATTTTCCAAAACTCTAAATTAAGCCCTCAAGAATATAGATTTTAAACTCTCAATATTTATGAGCAAATAGTACTAAAATTAACAGAAACAGTTTTACTGAATATTAATTTTTATTTTCTAACAACTTTTAGGTTATAAATTAAGTCCCGAGTTTATTAAAAAAATCACCGACTTTTTCGATTTAATCACCGACTTTTTTCAAAAAAGTCCCGATTAATTTAAGCCTAACTATATTTTTCTTGAACTTTGACTTTTTACACTAACAAAGAGGAGTAAAATAGATTGTAAACAATGTTTAGTCAATTCGATTAATCAAAGTTCAAGAAAAAATTTATAGTTTAATTACATCTTTGTTTTCATTTAGGAATTGATATTCCAAGAAACTAAAATTACTATCTTCCAATAGTTTTATTTTAGTTTTATATTGCCTCTCCCATTTCTTATGCTTGGAAAATAGAAATCCTTTAGACAAAAAAGCATAAACAAATGGATGGATTATAAGAGTAAGATTTCTTTCGTTTTGCTCTTGAACTAAGTATTTTAAATCATTCTCTATCTCATCAACAATAATTATTGATGATTTAATTTTACCTGTTCCTTGGCATACTGGACATATTTCAGATAAATCAACATGAATTACTGGTCTAACTCTTTGACGAGTTATCTGCATTAAACAAAACTTACTTAATGGCAATATAGTATGACGAGCCTTATCCTTAGACATTAGCTCCTTCATTCTATCGTAAAGTATCTTTCTATTTGTTACAATATTTAAATCGATAAAATCTATAACAATTATTCCTCCAATATCTCTTAAACGCAATTGACGAACAATCTCTTCAGCAGCCTCCATATTAACCATTAATGCATTTTCTTCTTGGTCTTGGGAGGATTTACTTCTATGACCAGAATTTACATCAATTACACACATTGCCTCAGTTTGTTCGATAACCAAATAAATACCAGAACGTATTGTCACAACTTTTCCAAATGAATTTCTTATTTGGTTAAGAACACCAAATTGTTCAAAGATTGGAGTTTGAAGTTTATAATTACGAACTAAATCTATCTTTTCTGAAGAAATAGTCTTAACGTATGCTTTTAATTCTTCATATACTTCATTATTATTTACATAAACATTTGAAAAATCATCACTTAATAAATCTCTCAAGATTGCATTAGACTTATCAATTTCTGAAACAAGTTTATGAGGAGGTAGAGCCTTCGGTAGCTTCTTGTGAATTGCATCCCATTTTGAAATTAAATTCTTAAGGTCAACATCCAATTCAGCAACACTTTGCCCTTCGGCAACCGTTCTTATAATTACACCAAAATTATTTGGAAGTATACTTCTAATTAAACGTTTTAGTCTATTTTTTTCTTCAGTACTTTTAATTTTTGAAGAAATTGAAATTTTATTTGAAAAAGGAATAAGCACGAGATATCTTCCCGCAAATGAAATTTCAGCACTTAATCTAGGTCCTTTAGTTGATATTGGTTCCTTAGCTATTTGAACCAAAACAATTTGACCTTGCTTTAATACATTAGTTATCTTTCCACTTTTCTCCAAATTAGGCTCTAATTTCATCTTTTCAATCAATGCTGAGTTGGGATCTCCACTCTGAGCATTACGAGTAAATCTACTAAGAGAATTGAAATTAAGTCCTAAATCTAAATAATGTAAGAATGCATCTTTATCATACCCAACATCGACAAATGCCGCATTAAGTCCTGGCATAATCTTTTTTACTAAGCCTAAGTAAACATCGCCAACAATATGACTATTCTCATTCTTTTCTTGGTGAAGTTCTACTAAATACTTGTCTTCAAGCAAAGCTATTTCAACTCCTGAATCCTTTACATCTATAATTAAATCCTTATTCATATCTATAGGAGCCGTAAATTTATTTTAAAAAAATATTGCGAAATATTAAGATTGATAACACTTCGCAATATAGGTTATTTGTTTGATAATTATATCTCTATAATTCAAAAAATCTAATAAGAAATATCTATTTCTTATTCTTATGTCTATTCTTGCGCAAACGTTTTTTACGTTTGTGCGTTGACATCTTATGACGTTTTCTTTTCTTTCCGCTTGGCATTTTTTCTAAATATTAAATTATTTTACTTTTGTTTTGATACCGCTCATGAAAACTTTTGCAGGTTTAAATGATGGAATATTGTGTGCAGGAATAATTACTGTTGTATTTTTTGAAATGTTTCTTCCTGTCTTCTCTGCTCTTCGTTTAATGATAAAGCTACCAAAACCTCTTAAATATACATTGTTTCCTTTTCCAAGAGAATCTTTTACAACTTCCATAAAAGTTTCTACAGTTGCTTGGATGTTTACTTTTTCTAATCCTGTTCTTTGTGCAATTTCTGCAACGATTTCAGCTTTTGTCATGTCTTTTTTTAATCTTATTTGTTAACAATTTCAATATTAATATCTAACTTAATTAAGTAGATTGAGTTTGCAAAGATATAAAATTATTTATTCACACAAAACAAATTTATTCATTTTCAATAACTTTAATTTTACAAATTTATTGCTTTTATCTTACAATCAACAAGTTAAATCATTCCTATGATTGTTAAAAAATCTTTTTAAGTTGGAATGAATTTTCTATTAGTAAATTATTCATTGTAAGGCGCAAAATTAAATTGATAAAGTAAATTCATCTATTATTGAAAGTATTTTATATATTTGCAAATTATTAACAATATCTATTTAGAGAAACAAATATTAATTATTAATCAAAAAAACAAGTTATGGCTGGAGTAAACAAAGTTATTTTAATTGGAAATTTAGGAAAAGATCCTGATATTATTGTTTTTGATGGGGTTAAGAAAGCTACATTTCCCTTGGCTACTACCGAGACTTATAAAAATAAAGACGGACAAAAAATAGAACAAACCGAATGGCATAATGTTGTTTGCTGGAGAGGATTGGCCGATGTTGCAGAAAAATTTTTGAAAAAAGGCATGCAAGTTTTCATAGAAGGAAAACTTAGAAATCGCCAATGGGAAGATAAAGAAGGAAATAAAAAACATTCTGTTGAAATTGTTTCAGATAATTTTATGATTTTAACCAGAAATCAAAACTCTCAAACAGATCAGTTTCAAAATAACAATAATTCTATAACTGAACCTACACTAGCTAACATTATAAATGAATTCTCCGACACCGATACTCTTGGAGACTTACCTTTCTAATATTATTTATACATCATAGACACTATAAAAAGCTCCACTTATTTTGAAAAAGTGGAGCTTTTGTTTATAAATCTGATATATTTATTGTAATAGAACCCTTAGGGAACTGGGTCATATCCACTTCCTCCCCAAGGATGACAGCTCAAAATTCTTTTTAGAGCCAACCAACCTCCTTTAAATGGTCCATATTTTTTAATTGCTTCCAATCCATATTGAGAACAAGTTGGAGTATATCTACATGATGCAGGTAAATGGGGAGAAATCGCCATTTGATAGAAACGTATTATCCCAATAAAAAAGTAATAAAATAGCTTACTAATTAAATTAACTATTGTTTTCAATTTTCTGCTTTAATTCGTGAATAATCCTTGTCAAAGACTTGTTTACGATAGAATTTATTTTATCAAATTCAACCATTTGTTGACTTACAAAAGAAAAAGAAAAAGAAATATCTATTTTATTCTCTATTGCAAAACTTTTAACTTCATGATTATTTAACCTATAAGCCTCTCTAATCAATCTTTTAATTCTGTTTCTATTAACAGAAAGCTTTTGATATTTCTTGGGAGAAACAATAACTAATTTAACTTGAGGAGATATACTTTCTTTTATCTTAAATTTTACACTTATTGGATAATGTAAAAATCCATCTTTACAAGCAAATAATTTAGCTATTTCTATTTTACTACAAAGTCTTTCGCTTTTTGCAAACTTATACATTTAGCCAAGATTTATTTTGACTTTGGCTTTTCTGCTTGAGTTTTGGCAGTTTTTTTTGTAGTAATTTTTAATGATGCTGGAGCTTTCTTTTCAGGTTTTTTATTAAATTCTTCTTCTATTTTTAATTTATGCTCCTCCAACTCATTTGTTGTAAATGAAAGATATCTTTCAATTGCCATAATCATTGATGGAGCCTCAATAGTTGGTGCAGGAATTAAAGTTCTAATTTTAGCTTCTTTAAGAGCAACTTGAGTAGTTGAACCAAAAGCAGCAACAACTACTTTTTCATAATCAGATGGTTTAAAACTTTGAATAAATGATTTTACTCCAATTGGACTAAACATTACCACTAAATCAAATTTCTTGATGTCAACTTCACTTAAGTTCTTAGGCACTGAACGATACATAACAGATTTTGTATATGTTATTTTAGCCTTTTCTAAAAGCTTAAAATTCTCAGGAGTAGTTTCTTCAGAACAAGGATATAGGAAAGTCTCGTTCTTATGCTTTGTTATAACACTAATTAGTTCTGAAAACTGAAGTTTTCCATAAAATATTTTTCTTTTTCTGTATTGAATATAGTTTTGCAAGTAATTTGCAATACTTTCTGAAACACAGAAAAACTTCATTGATTCTGGAATAACTAAACGTAATTCTTTAGCTAATCTAAAGTAGTTGTCAACAGCTAACTTGCTAGTAACAATCACTGCAGAATGATCTAATATACTAACTTTTGAGTCCCTGTATTCTTTATTAGTAACACCAACGACATCAAAAAATTTATTAAATGTAAGATTAAGATTATGTTTATCTATTAATACTTTATATTGTGATTTGTCAATATCAGCTGGAGCTGGTTGAGAAATAAGAACATTTTTAATTATTTGCTTGCTCATAACTATTGGCTAAAAACTTAATTAATACGAAAATAGATATTTATATATTATTATTATTGGTAGAAATTCAACTGTGCAAAGATAAACAAATAAATAGAATTGAGAAGCTTTTGTATTCTTGAAAACTAAAACAAAGCCTCTTAATAATCTAAATAAGAATAATATACCAATTGCAATAATAATTACTATTAGCATTGAATATTGAAGATTATTTGGTGAAAAATAGAACAAAAAGGCAAAAGGGATTAAAACTAAACCAGCAGTAATAAGAAAAAGGGTTTGGTTGAAATTGTATTTAGCACATAAAGTCTCTTGTCTAAATAATAATCCAAAGAAATAAATCAATACATATTTTATTAAATAAAAAATCAAAACAACTAAAACAATTAGAAAATATGTTCCGAAATGTGAATTAATAGGAGAATAACTTAAATAATTATAGTAACTCAATGGTGCATAAACCAACAAAGAAAATATAGGTGCAAAAAGAAAAATAGAGATTGAGAATACAGTAATATTAGAAAAAACTCCTTTTACAATAAGTTTAATCTTTGAATAAAAGGCTTTAATCAAAATACTATAAATTATAATTGAAATAAAAATTAATCCGAATATCCATCCATGTGTAGGATTAACATTCCTTTCAATTATTTTTATATCTTTACCTACATAATAGTTTTTGTGTTTGAATAAAGATTTCCTCTCAACCAAAACGGGAGTATAATCATTTAATATTTTAATATATTGCTTAAAACCAATAGTATTAGATTCACTTTTTAGCGAATCAGGAATAGCAAATAGAGGGTTTGCTATTTGATTACTCGAAATAGAATCAGATTTGTAGCTGACAGAATCCTGCATCACTTTTACTTAGAAATAATAATTTTCTTGGTAATATTACTATTATCTTTTACTATCGAAAGATAATAAACTCCATTTTTTAAACCTGAAGTATTTATTGTATTATCATTATTTTTGGGAATAAATACAAGTCTACCCAAAGAATCAAACAACTTAATTGTAGAATCTTTATCTAAATTAGATACAATCAAGAAATCTTGTGCAGGATTAGGATATACTATTATATTGTCTATATTATTACTCAAATTATTATTTGAAAGTACTATTCCATTTAATGGGAAGTCAACATTATCAATCCAAATAGCATCACTTCCTCCTGATTGAGAATAGTCTTTCTCATATTCCCATTTAAAATTATGTTCTCCTTGATTTACTGAAAAGGTATATCTTTTCCAAGGTATTTCTCCTGTAGTTTCTAAAACAATAATATTATCAATATAAAATCTTAAGACATCATAGTTTTGTTCAGTTGAAGTTCTCATATAAAATACAATACTATCATTTATAATTGATGTAAAATTAACACTTAAAGTTGTTTTACTATTATTTGAAATTGAACCTGATTTCAATGAATAGCTTCCTCTATAAGAATTATTAGGATTATTATCAATCACCCAAGGAATTGCTGATATATTCTCCCATGCAAAAGAATTCAAATTTCCTGTTTCGAAAGTTTCAATATTACCTATAATTGGAATTGAATCATAACGTTTTGCATTTCCATAAAGATTTGCAATGGCACCCAATCTAAACCCAATAATATCATTCTGCTGATTTTCAGGATTAAAATTAAGTCTGAACTCATATGAAGAGTATGCGTTTGGAGTCAATGGATTTAATGACAAACCATCATTAGAAACATAAGTAAGATTAGATGAAATATTGTTTATAAAAACATTTCCAGCATCTGAAATATTATTTCCTTTATTCTTAACATCAAATCTTATTATAACTTCATCTCCAACAAAAGAACTATTAGCTGTATCAATTGTAATTGATAAATTTTCTACAACTATATTAGGGCATGAAGCTTTTGCAGAAAAAACTTTATTTGATAAATAGTTATTTTCTCCTTGAATCTTAACATTATATCCCAAAGAACTCTTATCTTCTACTCCATCAATAACCTTAACCTTAAACCTGTTTTGAATTTGTTGATTTGATAAAGCTCCAACATTACCAATATATTCGTTTGAATCTAAAAATATTAAATTATCTGAATTAAATATTGATAAATCAACACTATCAATTGAAACAGTTCCTAAATTTGAGAGAGTAAAATTAACATAATACTCTTCATTATTATTTAAAAGTGTAACCTCCTGAGACTGATTATTGGTATATTTAATATCACTGATATTAATTAATGGATAGTTCGGAGTAGTTACTGCAATCGAATCAATAATTGGTTTAGAGAATTGATTAGTTATTACAACCTTTAAATAACCAGGTTGATATGTTTGAGAAATAAAATTAATATATGCTAATCCATTTTCATCAGCTTGTGAAGCTCCAATCAACACTCCATTTTGAGAAAGTGCGACAAAAGCATAAACATCGGTTTGAATTTGAGTATTTGAAGAACCAAGTGCTATAGTATCTGGAATATTATTAATAATTGTTCTAGGGAGTCCAACGTAAGGCATAAGAGAAGGATCTCCCATAAGATGATAAATCTCCCAATAATAGTTTGATAAATCAGATCCATATTGTTCCACAGATAAATTACCTGCTTGTATAATTTGACCAGAAGTTATGTACCATTTATTAAATGGTTCATTATACTTATGGAAAAATCTATCATAAGCTCCTAAATTATTAGAATCATAAACTGGATTTAAATTAAGAGACTTACTTCCAACTGACCAATAAAAATCTTCATACCAATAAGTATAATTACTACCTCCAATTGCTCCTATACCTGCTCTATTGTTTGCTCTCAAAATAGCTTCTCCAAAACATTCATATTCATCAAACTTATTTGACAAACAACAATTATTTATAAACATAGGGAATTTTCCATAATTAGCCAATACATTAATACTTGATGTAGTAAGTGATGGACTTGACCAACCTGATTCATCACAATGCGCAGTATAATTTATATATGAAAAACCTCTTTGAGAAATACTATCCCTAATTTGTGTAGAATAATTTCCTGAAGCAGGATTATAATATATCAATGTATCAATAGAAGGATTATTTTGTAGATATTGCTTAGCATAATTAACTTGACCATTCCCACATGTTGGAGCTGGAGCTGATGTCTCCTTTCCTGCAACTAATAGAGTTTTCTTAAGAAATGCTGTATCTTGAAACAAAAATTGCTCATAAGTAATAACCTTATTTATAATGTTCTCCATTTGCTGAACAGTTTGAGCAGAAAACCTACCATAAAATATATCTGGTAAAAAATCACCTGTATATTCTGCATAGTATAAATCAGTAGGTGCAGGATCTTGTGGATTTGTAACAGCACTAAATGTTGGTATTTGTTGAACATCTCCGCAGATAAGAAGATAATCAGCTGCAGGAGATTCTTCTGTTGAACTATCCCATAGTGATTTAAGATAAGCTTTTATAGAAGAATTTGTTGTCCCTACTCCAACATCGCCTTTATAAACTTCTACAATTTCAATACCTTTTTCTCTTTTCCACTTAATAAAAGGTTGTAAAGTAGCTTCAAACATAGGATCTGAAACTACAATCATTTTCAAAGGACGATTTAAAGGAGAGTCTGAAACTGTTGAAGAAATATTTTTACTATTTAATAATTTAGACTTTAAGAATGAAGATTGTTGATTATTATAAATTCTTTTAGCATTAATTGTTGCTTTTATATCTGCATTAACAAACTTAATAGTTACTTCAAAAGATCTAACAATTTCAATAACATTTTCAACTGGATTATATTTAATTGGAGATATAACCAAACGAGCCAATCGCATAGAAGACATAAATCCTAATTGTTCAACTCTAACCAAATCATTTCCAACAAGAGCATTAGAAGAATATACTTTTTCATCAATAATAAATGGTTCAAAATCTTTACTTTTTGAAAGTGATTTTTGAGATGGAATTACTTTATAATTACCATATTTATCTAATGAAATTGATTCAGAAACAATATTCTTATATTCAATCTGAATTTCAGCTCCATAAGGAATTTCAATTAATCTATTATAAGTTGGAAGCTCAGGTGCTCCTACCTTTTGAGTTCTTCCAAAATCTTCTCCCATATAAAATTTCAAGAAGACTCCGTTATCTGTTTTTATTGTATCCAATCTCAAAAAATCAAATTTTTGAGAGAAAGATAAATCTTCCATTGATTCCTTTAATGAAGGAATGGAATTTAATATATTATTATACCCAATTATATTCTGGGCTTTTAATGTTAAATTTGTAGCAAATAACAAAAAAATTGAAGTAACAAAAAAAATCTTTTTCATAGAAAACAACTTAGATTAAGCGTACAAAGGTACAATCATTTTTTAATATCTTAGACATTAATACTCATAAAAAATTACTAATCAGCTCGAACAATAATAAAAAGTTATAGTTCCTGTATATATTTTATTTTCGTCAATTATAATCTTCGAAAAACAAGAAAAAATTTATTTAAATTAAAGAGATAATTTATTTAAATCAAGAATAAATTTTGCATAGTGGCAGGATGTTGATTACATGGCAGTAGGATGCAAAACTTAATCCTTATCTTTATAAATTAATATAAGGGTTTGATAAACTTATTTCTTTTGAAATTTCTTTTCAAAAGAAATTTTCAAAAAATAAATCAAAATAAATTATGTAAAAAATCAAATAAAGATTTCAATTAATCAGTTAATGTTATGTGAACTATTTAATAGACTAACAATCTAATAGATAATATGTATTTTTTAACAAAAGAAGATTTTTCTTTCCAATTTTTCCAAAATGTATTATCTTTGCAGATTATATTTATTATAAAGATATGTTTTCAAATTCAGAAAAATTCGTTGGTGAAGGACTAACCTATGATGATGTCCTTTTAGTGCCTGCTTATTCAGACATTATACCAAGAGATGTAAAAGTAAATTCTCTTTTCTCTCGAAATATTCCAATTAATATACCTCTTGTTTCTGCAGCAATGGATACCGTTACTGAAGCAAAGATGGCTATTGCAATGGCTCAAGAAGGAGGAATTGGTGTTTTACACAAAAACATGACAATTGAAAAACAAGCTGCAGAAGTTCTAAAAGTTAAAAGAGCTGAAAATGGAATGATTATCAATCCAATTACAATAGATAAAAATGCTATTGTTAAAGATGTTTTGGCTTTAATGAAAGAATATGGCATTGGAGGTATTCCTGTAGTTGACAAACAAAATAAATTGATAGGAATAGTTACTAACAGAGATTTAAGATTTGAAAGAGATCTTAATAGACCTATAGTTGAAGTAATGACAAGTAAAGTTATTTCTGCTCCAGAAAACACTGATTTTGAAATGGCAGCAGATATTCTTCAACAACACAGAATTGAAAAACTTCCTGTAGTAAATTCAAATGGAGAATTAGTTGGATTAATAACATATAGAGATATTATCAAACTTAAAGAACGTCCAAATGCTTGCAAGGATAAAATGGGACGTTTGAGAGTTGCAGCAGGAATTGGAATAACAGCTAATATGTATGAAAGAATTGATGCTGTTATTGGAGCAGGGGTTGATGCAATAGTTATTGATACAGCTCATGGTCATAGTAAAAACGTAATTGAAGTTGTAAAACAAGTCAGAAAAAAATATAAACATGTAGATATAGTTGTTGGTAACATTGCAACTGCTGAAGCCGCACTTGAACTTGCAAAAGCAGGTGCTGATGCAGTAAAGGTTGGAATTGGGCCAGGAAGTATTTGTACAACAAGAATAATAGCAGGAATTGGAGTTCCTCAATTAAGTGCAATTTACGATGTTGCACAAGCATTAAAAGGAAAGAATATTCCAATTATTGCCGATGGAGGAATTCGTTATTCTGGAGATATTGTTAAAGCTTTAGCAGCTGGAGCAAGTTCAATTATGGCAGGTTCTTTACTTGCTGGAGTTGAAGAATCTCCTGGAGATACAATTATTTTTGAAGGAAGAAAATATAAATCATATAGAGGAATGGGTTCTTTGGAAGCTATGCAACAAGGCTCAAAAGATCGCTATTTCCAAGATATGGAAGATGATATAAGCAAATTAGTACCAGAAGGAATTGTTGGAAGAGTTCCATATAAAGGAACTGTTTCTGAAGTAATTCATCAACTAACTGGAGGATTGAAAGCTGGAATGGGCTACACAGGCTCTAAAAACATTCCAGATCTTCAAAATGCTAAATTTATTAAAATAACCTCTGCAGGATATGCAGAAAGTCATCCACACGATATAACAATAACAAGAGAAGCACCTAATTATTCAAGATAAAAATTAAACTTCTATGAAAAAATTAATTGGTTTATTATTATTTAGTTTCATTGCTTCAATAACTTATGCTCAAACAGACAATGATATAGTTATTGAAGTTGCAGGAGAAAAAATATCAAAGAAAGAATTTGTTGATATGTATCAACGAAACAACCCCAATCCTGATAAGAAAATAATCAAAAAAGATCTAAATGAATATCTTGACTTATTCATTAACTTTAAATTGAAATTAGCAGAGGCGAGAAAATTGGGATTAGATACTCTTCCTGAATATAAAAATGAAGTTAATTCATATAGAAAACAATTAGTTGAACCATACCTAAATGACAAAACAGTCACTGAAAGCTTGGTACAAGAAGCTTATGACCGCTCAAAAGAAATTGTTAGAGCATCTCATATACTTATTTTAATTCCAGCCAATGGAACTCCAAAAGATACTTTGGATGCTTATAATAAAGCTCTAAATATTAGAAACAGAATTTTAAAAGGAGAAGACTTTGGAGAATTGGCACTAACATACTCTGACGACCCTTCTGCAAAAGACCAAACAAGACCAGAATCAACAAATGTTGTAAAAGGAAATAGAGGAGATTTGGGATATTTCTCAGCTTTTAACATGATTTATCCATTTGAAACTGCATGTTACAATTTAAAAATAAATGAATTGTCAATGCCTGTACGTTCTCAAAGAGGCTACCATATAATTAAACTAACTGATAGAAAACCTGCTCCATTTTCAACATGCACAATTGCTCATATTTGGGTAAATTTTGATAATCATGGAAGCAAAGAAGAATCAAAAAGATTAATTGAAAACGCTTATACAGACCTTCAAAATAATATTTCTTTTGACTCAGTTGCTTCTAAATATTCTGATGACAGATATTCTTCAAAAAAACAAGGAATTTTAGCATCTCAAAGAGTTATTAATATGCCTGTTGAATATACAGAAATGATTATGCAAACTCCAGTTAATTCCTACACTAAACCTTTTGAAACAAGATATGGTTGGCATATAATTAAGCCTATACAATTAAATCCTATTGAAAGTTTAGAAGCTCAAAGACCAACAATTGAGCAAAGAATTTCTAAAGATGTTAGAAGTTACAGAACGATTGAAGAGTTTATTAAGAAAAGCAAGGTAGAATATAATTTTAATGAAGATTTATCTAAATTGGATGCAGTAATTAAAATTATTACTGATTCTGTATTTGTTAAAAATTGGCAAGTTCCAGAAAGTTTTGAAGGCAAAGAAACCATTTTTACAATTGGAGATTTAACTTTCACTCAAAAAGATCTTGCAAAAGGAATAGAAAAAATTCAACAAAATCAAACTCCAGAATATATCCCTACATATGTAAATAATATCTACAGAAAGATTGCGGATGAAAAAGTTTTAAATTTTGCAGATATGAAACTTGAAACCAAACATCATGACTTAAAAGTAACAATTGATGAGTTTAGAGATGGAATATTAATTTTTTCTATAACTGATAAGTTTGTTTGGAACAAGTCAATAAATGATAGCGTTGGTTTAAGCAATTTCTTCGACAAAAATCGAAATAATTATATGTGGAAAGACAGAGCAGATGCAACTGTATTTAATTTCTACAAAGACATTGATTTGAAAAAAGCAAAAAAAGTTATTCAAAAAGGAATAAAGAAGAAAAAGACTAATGAAGAAATAATTGAAATGCTTGCAAAGAAATTTAAAATCAAAGAAAAGACAATTGAGTATTTTGATTTCAAATGGGGCAAGTATGAAAGAGGAGAAAATAAGATTGTTGATATGACAAATTGGATATTAGGAATAAGTGAACCTATTCAAATTGAAAAAAGAAATCATATAGTAATTGTTCATCAACAATTAACTCCAACAAATAAAACCTTATCAGAAGCAAAAGGTATTGTAACTTCAGACTATCAAGAGTATTTAGAAGCCGAATGGATAAAATATTTAAGAGCAAATTATACATTTAGTGTTAATCACAACGTTCTAAATTCCATAACCAACTAAAAATTATTAAATGAAAAAAATCATCTTAATCTGTCTAATCTGTTTAACTAACATATCTGTTTTTTCACAAACAAACGTATTAGACAAAGTAATTGCTGTTGTGGGTAAGAATATGATTAAACACTCCGAGCTTGAAACTTCTTTTTTACAACAAAAGCAACGTTATGGAATAGTTGATGATGCCTATGCTGAAAAATGTGATATTTTAGAAGGCCTTTTAATCAATAAGCTTATGCTTCATCAAGCACAAATAGATTCTGTAAATGTTACCCAAGAACAAGTAAATAGGGAAATGGATAATAGAATCAATTACATGATTCGTCAAGCAGGCTCAAGAGAAGTTTTGGAGAAACAAATGAACAAATCTGTTAATGAGATTAAAGAATATTATCAGGAGCTAATAAAAGAGAATATTTTAATAAATGAAATAAGTGGCAAATTAACTGTCGATGTTAAAGTTACTCCAAATGAAGTAACTAATTATTATAATAATATTCCAGTAGATAGTCTTCCTATTGTTCAACAAGAATACGAATTTTCGCAAATTGTTATTCTTCCAAAAATATCTGAAGAAGAAAAACAACTTATTAAAGAAAGGCTAAATGGATATAGAGAAAGAATATTAAAAGGAGATAAATTCTCCACAATAGCAGCTCTATATTCTGAAGACCCTGCATCTGCAAAAAAAGGTGGAGAAATAGGATTTTTCTCAAGAGGTAGTATGGTTGGAGAGTTTGAATCTGTAGCTTTTTCATTAAGAGAAGGAGAAGTTTCTCCAGTTTTTGAAACAAAATATGGATTTCATATTATTCAAATGATTGAAAGAAGAGGAAATCTAATTAATTGTCGTCATATTCTTCTTCAACCAAAAGTTTCAAATATTGAACTATACAGAACTAAAGTTACTTTGGATAGCATAAACAATTTAATTAAAGAAAATAAGATTAGCTTTGAGGATGCAATTAAGCAATACTCAGAAGATGCATCCAGACTAACAGGAGGAGCAATTATTAATCCATATACTGCAAGCGCACGTTTTTCAAAAGAAAACATTAACGAAATAATGGAAAACCTTGATAAAATTGATTTCGAAAAGTATAATCAAGGAGATATTATTGGACCAAATCTTTTCAAAAATGAATTAGGTTCAGCATACAGACTGATAAAGGTTACCACAAAAATTCCTCAACATAAGATAAATTTAAAAGACGACTACGACAAAATATACAATTCAGTCTTAGAGTCAGCAAAAACAAAAGCTATTTTAGATTGGGCAAACAGGAGAATTCCAAAAACCTATATCAGAATTGATGATGAATTTAAAGGTTGTGAATTTAAAATGAACTGGATAAAAAATAATTAAACTATGGAACTTGTGTCAAATGAACAATTGTCAGATGTAAAGCAATTAGATATTCTAACGCAAAAAACAAAACTCTTAAAACAAGAGATTGGCAAAATAATCATAGGACAAGAAGATATAGTTGAACAAGTTTTAATTTCAATCTTTTCAAAAGGACACTGCCTATTGGTTGGAGTTCCTGGACTGGCAAAAACTTTATTAGTAAACACAATTGCACAAGCCTTAGGACTAACTTACAACAGAATTCAATTCACTCCCGATTTGATGCCATCTGACATAACAGGTAATGAAGTGTTAGATGAAAACAGAAAATTCAAGTTTATTAAAGGACCAATATTTGCAAATATAATATTGGCTGATGAAATAAATAGAACTCCTCCCAAAACTCAAGCAGCACTTTTGGAAGCCATGCAAGAAAAGTCTGTAACAATTTCTGGAGGAACTAATAAATTGGAAGAACCATTCTTTGTTCTTGCAACACAAAACCCGATTGAACAGGAAGGTACATATCCTCTACCAGAAGCTCAACTCGACAGATTTATGTTTATGCTTTGGTTAGACTATCCAAGTTTTGAAGAAGAAGTAAATATACTTAAAAGCACCACTACAGGTAAAATAACAAAAGTAAACTCAATATTTTCACAAGAAGAAATTCTAACAATGCAAGATTTGATTAGAAAATTACCTGTTGCAGATAATGTTTACGAGTATGCTGTTAAACTGGTTGAGAAAACAAGAGTTTCAACTTCCAAAGCACATCCTATAGCTCAAAAATATCTTTCATGGGGAGCAGGACCAAGAGCTTCCCAAAATTTAATTTTAGGTGCAAAATGCTATGCAGCCCTAAAAGGCAAATATTCTCCTGACATAGAAGACGTAAAGGCAGTAGCCGTTTCAGTATTACGTCATCGTATTGTTCAAAACTATTCCGCACAAGCCGAAGGCTACACAACTGAGAAAATTATTATTGACCTAATAAATTCATAAGTTATGAAAAAACTAATCCTTTCTTTAGTTTTAATGATGTTTGCTATGAGTCTTATGGCTCAACCCAAACCAAATGTTGCAAATACTCAAACAAGAGAAAAAGCAACAATGTCTTGCTCTAAAATAATCATCCCTAACATGCCTCGTCAAAGAACACAACGTGGTGTTGCTCCTCAAAAACAATATCCAGATAAGTTTGAAGCATTCATTTGTTTTGAACAAGGACAACATACCTACACTAAAGACGGATTGGATATTTTGGATAGCGTTTATAAATTAGCTTTCGACCAGGAAAATGGCAAATTTTACAAAATAACAATAATAGGTTATGACGACAGCCAAGCCATTTCTGAACAAAGTTCTTCTTTAGCAAGAGAGAGAGCTATAAGAGTTTTTGACTACTTTTCTTCAAGAGAAGGGACAGAATACATTGTGCGAAGAACACCAAGCAAATATTACCACTCTTGCGAAGGAGAAACAGAATGCGTTATTAAATATAAAATGCCTTTCGATTTCAAATGGATAAATCTTAATGGCAAACCTCAAGCAGAAAAAACAATAAACGGAATCGACCTAACAAGTAAAGCATATATTCTTGTTGAAAATAATCCTGAAGAAGCCTTAGGCAAATTCAACGATTACTACTTCCCAATGCAAGACACTACTTTAGTAACTAATAATATTTCAATGCTAAAAATGCCAAAAGGAGCATTAGGCAGCTTAACTCACACCAAAGATACAATTGATGCTCAAATGGATCTTAGTTTTGAAGACTATCTTTCTTTTGAAGAAATAACAAATAACTATTCATTAGTTCCACATAAAAGACAATTAATTCTTAAGGCTGGTTATTTTGTAGTTAAATCTAACCGTCAACCGAACTATGAATCTTGTAAACTAAAAGAAAATTACAAGCCAGAAATAACTATACGTCTTCCATTGGAAATGCAGCAAAACGAAGCAAGACTTAAATTCTTTGCAAGAACATATAATCCAAACGGAACTTGGGAATACAAAGCTGTTCCAACAACTAAAGACAAGGATAAAGAAACAAAACTTGAAGCAATTATTGGAAACTTCACTGCTTTCCAATTAGACACCATATATGTAGGGAAAAAAGTAACTGAAGATGAAATGTCCAATTACTTTTATCCCGCAAAAGAAGGTGAGCCAGGAGCTTTTAGAGCTTTAGGCGGTTGGTTAAAACCTTACAAATTAGATAAACGAGGCACAATCATTATGAAAAAAGACATGGAGATTATGCTTCGAAAACCTAAAGAATAAACTCTTCTATATCTTTTTCTAACTCTTTTGGTGTAACAGATGATTCAAAACGTTTGATTTTGCTTCCATCTTTTGACACTAAAAACTTAGTGAAATTCCATTTGATTTCGTTTCCTTCTAAAAATTCAGGAGAATTTTCTTTCAATATGTTTGATAATTTTTCTCCAATCTCTTTATTTGGGAAACCTTCAAAAGGTGCTTGAGCTTTCAAGAAATTATATAACTCTGGAGCATTCTCTCCATTAACATCAATCTTTGAAAACATTTGAAAACTAACTCCAAAATTTATACTGCAAAACTCTGCAATTTCTCCATCAATTGCTGGCTCTTGAGCAAGAAACTGATTGCAAGGAAAACCCAAAACAACTAAACCTTTGTCAGCATATTTTTTATTCAACTCTTCCAATCCTTCATACTGACCAGTAAAACCACACTTGCTTGCAGTGTTTACAATCAAAAGAACTTTATCTTCATATTGGGCAAAGTCAATCATTTGACCATTAATTGCCTTCATCTTAAATTCGTGTATCATTCCCATAATTATTTTCTTTATTAAATTATTACTACTATTAATTATTTATAAGGTAATAACATCAAAACATATTTTTTTATTGTTGAACGCAAAAAAAATTTGATTTAAGACTAGGAAAAATAAGTAGTAGATATATGAACTATAAATGTTTATCTAATCTTCTTTATCTTATGCATCCTAAAATTAGGGATAAAGGATAAGATTGCAAATATGTAAATAATTATTGAAAAAATAGAATCCCCTATTCAAAATAATTTCGTATATTTGCAAAAGTAAACCATTCATTAGCTTTATTTAGGACTATTTATCCTAAACCCAATTTCTGGAAAACAAACTCCAATCCCTAAAATATATTTAAAAAAAAGATGCACATCTTTTATAGTGAAAGATGCACATCTTTTGGTATGAAAGACGTGCATCTTTGAGGTAAATAGTCCTTGATTAAAAAGTTTTTTATAAGGACTTTTTAGATTTATTCGCCGATTACGAAGAATTATTCCCTATATAAATTTACTTATATCAAGGTTTTATTTTTTCATTCTTATTTTTATTTTAGGGAAACAAAATTTTACTTTTCGCAAAGGACTCTAAGGACTTTAAAGTCTTTAATGACATTAAGGTCTTTAAACTCCTTAAGCTCTTTAACAATTAATAAGATTTCTTGCTATGGCAAGCGGTAAACCGATAAGTAATCCGTAAGAGAAGGGATTGATTGCCAAGAAATATACTTATATGACTATCTTCAACAGAAATTAAATTACATTCATAATAACCCTATAAAAGAAGAATTTGTATATTTGCCAAAAGAATATAAATATAGTTCAGCGATTGATTATGCAGGAGGAAAAGGGATATTGGTTGTTGAAGTGATAAAATAATATGTATGAATAAGTATCGGATTACAAATCCTAATAATAATATAGTGCGGGATTACAAATCCCGCACGACGGGAGGAACAGGTGATAATAATAATAGAAACTATAAAGGAGATTTAAAGATTCCGTTATTAGATGGACATACTATGTCTTTAACAGGATTTAATTCATCATTTAGTGAAAGAAATTCTAAAGTTTTTCTTAATGGAGAATTTAATCACAATTTTAATGGCAAGCACTCATCACAAATGTATAATTTATATAATGGGAAATTAACTCAATTACAGAAAATGCAAATAATAATGCCTAATATTGAAACAGATAAGTTTGAGAGTACATATAGAAGATAAGTTTATGAAAAAGCATTTCATTTTTATAATTTCATTATTGTTTATTGGAAATTCACTCTTGTCTCAAGAAAATAATATAATTAGTTTAAAAGATTTTAGTTCTACCGATATTGTTTTTAAAGATTCAAAGGCAAATTTATTTCAAACTTTGGGTTTACCTGATAAGGAGTTTAGCAATATCTTATATGTTGTTGATACTATTACTTGTTCAAAATTTAGGTATATTGATTCAAAAAAAAATATAACAGTTTATTATTATTATAAACATGGTTTGGTTTATTATTCTATGGGTGGAGATTCTCTCCAAATAGTTTCAATAGACCTTAAAAAGAATAAGAATAATAAAATCTATTTCAAAAATATTGCTTTATCGAATAAAGTAACTATGCAGAATTTTATTGATAGTTTCAATTTGGTTGAATATGAAGATTATGAAAATATTATTCATGAAAATTTTGATCCTATTTATCATAAATCACAAAAAAATTTCTTTATAAATTTCGCAACTCATAAACCTGCAGTTTTTAGTATTAAATTTCTCTTTGATAAGAATAAGAATTTGGAATATATAGATTTTGGATATAATAATGGGAACATAATACCTATTCTGATTGGAGATTGTGGAGGGTAATGGTGGTAGTGTATCAGATTTGGAGTTGAGTATTTTAATTAGGAATAAAAGACATAAATACAACAATATCCCAAATATCAACTTATAAAGAAATCAAGATAATAAAGATTGAGTTTTTATTGCATTTTATTTGCACAGCGTATCTCGATATTTTACACGCCGTATCTCGCATCGAGATACGCTATATCTCAACGAGAGATACGCTATATCTCTGCCCGAGATACGCCGTGTAATTTATGGCAACATTTTATCATAACCAAAACATTAAAAAACAAACATCTAAAAGCATTGTATTATAAATAAAATTACTATCTTTGGAGCGTGAAAGTAAAGAATATAATATATAATCATCCAATCACTCTAAAGACCAGAGTGAAGTGCAACCCAAAAGTCAGACAAAAAACTTTTGGGGGCACTTCAAATTTATAAGACAGCCTAAATACTACTAATTGCTAAATAGATTTAAGCCTAAATATATTGTACGTGGTTGCATTGGTCCGTAAATATAGCCTGCATCTCGGTTTATTCCCCTATCAAAATCATTTTGATAGGAATCAAGAATATTTTTCATACCAACACTTAACTTAATTCCTGTTGACTTGGACAAAGAAAAACTATAGGCTAAAGAAACATTTAAATCAAAAAAACTTGGAGTTGTTTCAATTCTATCATTCTCAATATAACCTGCAAAATGGGGAACCTTCATCTCTCCAGTGTAAGTTCCAGTTAGAGAAATATCTAATGGTTTAATTGGAGAAATGCTAAAAGTTGTGTAACCATAGTTGTTGGGTGTTCTTAACATTTGGTCAGTTCCTTCAACTTTAGGGTCTTCTGACCAAAATTGAATTTCCTTATACTTACTGCTTTGAAGAGTATAGCCAAGTGTTATACTATATAAGTCTTTATAGGTTAACTTTCCTGTAAGACTTATTCCCTTTACAACAGCTCCACTTGCATTATATCTTTCTTGAATCATAATATTATTAATAGTGTCAGACTCTATAACTTTTAAAGCAAAAACATCGTCCAAATCAGTATAAAAGCTCTCAAAAAGAAGATTTGTTTGATAATTATCTCCTAATTGTAAATAATAGTCTAAAGAAAAACTAAGACTATTGGAATATTCTGGCTTTAGATTTTCTGCCAAGAAGGTTCTTAGGGATAATCCTCCAACCTGAGTAAGATGAAAATCCTCTTCATAAGCTTGTGGTGCTCTGTAACCTGAAGCATAGGAAATACGCATTTGTAAATTATCTGTTGGTTTGTATAATGCGTTTAGGCGAGGGCTAAATATTGGATTTTTTATTAAATTATGCTTATCCAACCTTCCTCCTAAAAGGAAGTTTATTTTCTTTGAACTCCATTCAACTTGACCAAAACCGCCATAAACATTAGTTTTCTGATTAGTTAGAATATTATGTCCTTTTACCTCATCATGCAACTCATTTGTACTATATTCCACTCCATAAACCAATGTGGCAGGAAGGAAAATAAGGTTATCAATTTTATTTGAGCCTTGAGACCCTACAAGCAAAGTAAAGTCTTTACTCTTACCATAAGCATTAGGGTCTTGATTGGAGCCATAATATGAATCTCTGTCAATATATTGTCCTGAAGCATAAACGGAATAGCGATTTTTAGCATCCAAACTTATGTAATCATAACTTAAACCTCCTGAATGAATATTATGATCGGTCATTTCACATATATTACTTAAGTGAGGTTGAAATTCAAACATATCACCTCCTCTTCTTGTTTCTTTGGTAGTATGATATTCTAAGGTGATTTTGTTTTTGTTATTGATTTTAAAGAAGCTTTTTGTCCCAAAGGAAAACACATCCAATTTGCCTATTTCAGAAAATCCATCATTATCATAATCAAAAGGATTTCTTTTCCTGAAGGTTTGATAGAAAGAAGCTCCAGCCTTGCCATCCTTACTTATAACTACTGCATTTGAATTAAAATTTTGAGCATAAGATTTCATCCCTATTGAACTAAGGTCAGTGGAAATGGAATATGAAGGATTTACTGGTTCTTTAGTTATTATATTTATAGTTCCTGCAATTGCATTTGAACCAAAAAGAGCTGAAGCCCCTCCTTTTACAACCTCAATCCTGTCTATCATATTAACTGGAATTTGTTCCAAACCATAAACACCACCCAAAGATGACATAATTGCTCTTGAATCAATTAGAATTTGTGAGTATGGTCCTTCCATTCCATTAATTCTTACTTGAGGAAATCCACAGTTTTGGCAATTATACTCAACTCTAACCCCACTTTGAAAAGGAAGAGCTTGAGATACATCTTGTGCATTGGATTGCTGGAAGGTTTTATTGGATAGTACATTTACAATTATTGGAGCTTCTTTTCGAGATGTTTCCACCCTATTGGCAGACACAACAATTTCGTCCATAAGCTTTTTAACCTCTATCATTTCAATATGAACGTGATCGGTATTTTCTTTTGAAACTAAAACTTCCTTTTCTACTCTCTGATAACCAACACATGTAAAGACCAGAACATACTTTCCTGGTTTTAGTCCCCTCATAATAAAGTTACCATTTATATCACTTACTGTTCCAATGGAGGTTCCTTTAATTCCAATTGATACATATTCTACTGGAGTTTTTATTTTGGCATCAAAAACATGCCCTTCTATGTTTGCTTTATCGTCATCTTTTTTAATTGTGGGAGATGCATAAACCATTATGCTTGCAAATAATATTGCAAAAAATATAACTTGTTTCATTTGATTTCTTGTTTGTTTTATTTGATTAACCTATCAAACCCAACTATTATTAAGAAGGATTTGTGTTTAAGAATTATCTAAAAAGAAAAGACACTATTATACAACCATTCTATCCTATTGATTAGAATAGAGTAATTTCAAAATAAGTAAACAGTTAATTTTCTAATTAGAATTATGTCAAAATAATAAGTCTTATTTGACATTAAATAAAACTAAGAAACTGGGGGAGCCCTTAAACAGGGATTATAAAGATTGGACTTTAAAGGAATAAGTATTTCTCTTTCAACAACAATCTTTATTGGTTTTTGAGCAATAATTCTTAGAGAAATTGCAATAAAGACAATGAAATAAAGAGAAATATTGAAATCGTGGATTAGATTAATCTCAGATGTTTTGTGTGTATGGGTTGTTTTGTGATTGGCAAATGGCAATGAGTCCTTAGAAAAGTGGGAGTGCACTATTGTTACTCCATCAACAATATGCGTATGTGGCTGCAAATTTGCACCTGCATAGAAAAAGATGTAAAGTATTAAAAGAAATATACCTATTAATTGTTTTCCTTTTGCCATACATTAAAAAATATGGGAAGGAAGAGAATGTATTCTCATCTTTCCCATATATTATTTATTTAGTTATTATTCACTTTATGATATTATTATTACTTCTTTTCTGCTGGAACTTTAATAACATCTCCATGGTCTTTAACTATTGTTTCATACCATTTCTTTTGATATTGTGGTTGGTTAGGAAACTCATTTTGTCCTTGACGATACTTGCTTTCAGTAAATTTACCGTCTTTTTCCTTTTTAACGTTTCCATCCATATACTTAACAATTAGATATTGATTAAGTTTCTTCCAAGTTCTAAATGTCTTATCAACTCTTTCTACAGTGAATTTAGTAATATCATTTCTCATTTCATCAGAAGTAAGTCCTTTAATCTTACTGTCTAATTCTTCAACATCTTTAATAAATTGATTTTCCAATTCAGCTTGTTTTGCTCTAACATCAACAATCATATCAGAATATCTTGAATATGTAAAGTTAGAAACTTGATTGAAAAGCCAGAATAAAGAAGTTTCTGAATATGTTACCATATTTCCATTTCCTTGTCTAACATTTTCTGGAACTCTTGAGATGTTGGTATATATTGGCATGTAAACTGTAGAATATGTATCATCTACTCCAAACCATAGTATTCCTTTTGCTCCTTCTGGCATCCAGCTTCTTGCTTGTGCAACAATTGAAAATCCTGTTTGTTGAGTTGAAGTTGCTCTTTCGTGTACATATTGTTGTCCATTTAATTCAAATCCCATTGGTCTCCAACGATAAGGGCAGTTGAATGGTCCTCCTCCAATATCTTGAGTCATATCCATTGGTGTGCCTTCATAATGATCTCTCATTAGTTCCATAACATCTTTAACAGATAATTTGTTTTCTGGTTTAATCCAAAGAGGCATACGGTGTTTCAAATTATGCCCCATTGCATAATCTTCATATTCTTTCATTGATTTATTGCAACGAAGAAATGCAGCATAAACTCTTGCTTCGCATCCTCTTGCCCCACTGAAATCTAATGGTGCATATGTATCAGAGAAAGAAAAATCTTTATCAAGTCCATTGAAATATCCTTTGTTACGAGCAAATTCAATTACATCAGCAGCATAAACAACTTCAACTTCTGGACGGAATATTTCTTTTAGATTTTTTGAAGAAATTGATTTAAAGCTCTTTTTAACTTCTTGAGGGAAAGTTGTTATTCGAGCATGGTTTGCATGGCCACAAATATATCCATCAGGAACTCTCATTGCAACCCAAACACCTCCTTTTCTCAATTTCTTATTAATAACTGGGTTACCTTTTTTATCTTTTACTATTTCTCCTTTTTCATTTGTTTTTACTTCTGGATTATTTCCTTTTCCTATAAGTTCCATAATCCAAACTTCTTCTGGGTCAGCAATAGAAAAAGATTCTCCAGAAGAGAAATATCCATAAGTATCCATTAACTCAGCAATTTGTTTGATGGCTTCTCTTGCAGTTTTAGCTCTTTGAAGAGTTAAATAGATTAGAGTACCATAATCAATTCCACCAGTTGAATCTTCAAGTTCTGGTCTTCCACCATAAGTTGTTTCAGTTATTGATAGTCCCCATTGGTTAGCATTTCCAACAGTTGTGTAGGTTTGAGCTACTTGAGGAATTTTAATAAGTTTTTTACCTGAATCCCAATCAACAATTTGAATCATTGTTCCTGCAGGATAGTTTGCTGCAGCATTATAGTATAGTTCTCCATAAAGTGTATGTGAATCTGCTGCATATGTAATCATTGTTGAACCATCTTTTGAAGCACCTTTAGTTACAAGAAAGCTTGTGCATGCAAAAGATGAAACTGATGATGCTACTAAAACAGTAGCTAACATCGCCTTGAATAAGTTTTTAACTCTCTTCATCTTTGTTTTTAGGTTTTTATTTAATTGAATTTTTTCATTTAGAATTGGCAAAAATAAGTAAAATAAATGTAACCTCCAAACCTTTCACTATTTACATAAAATAACCTAAGGATAAATAAAAATATCCTTGACTTATTTGGATTTATCCTTGACTTATTTTTGGAAAAGTCTTGTTTTTAGATTAACCCCTACCTTTTACAAATAAGCGTGAAGAAAATTGAAGTTTTGAACGTAAAGAAAGTTTATATGTTTGAACGAAGCGAGTTTATAAACTTTTAGTTCAAAACTTCAATTTTTAGCTTATTTGTGAACTGTCTTGATTTTTTGTTACTTTTTTATCAAGAAAAAAGTAAGTATAAAATAAAATCTTGTATCAATAAATTAAAACAAAGAAAGAATTTACTGAAACAAGGTTTTAATTTTATCTTATTTCACTATTGTTCCAATATGATCACCCATTACAACTTTAAGAAGGTTGCCTTTTTGGTTCATATCAAAAACATAGATTGGAAGATTATTTTCTTGACAAAGAGCAAAGGCAGTCAAGTCCATAATTTTTAATTGCTTCATCAAAGCTTCTTGAAAACTTAGCTCTGAATATTTGGTGGCTGTTGGGTCTTTTTCTGGGTCTGCAGTGTAAACACCATCAACTCTTGTTCCTTTTAAAATTACATCAGCTTCAATTTCAATTGCTCTTAAGGCTGAAGCTGTATCTGTAGTAAAATAAGGATTTCCTGTTCCTCCTCCAATAATTACAACTTTACCTTCTTTCATTGCATCCTTAGAACGTTTACGAGATTGTTCCTTGCAAATTGGTTCAATTGTAAGACCTGAGAGCAATTCTGTCTTTACTCCCTGTTTTTCCAATTCTCCTTGCAAAGCCATTGAGTTAATGATTGTTGCCAACATTCCCATATAATCGCCTTGCACTCTATCCATTCCTTTTGAAGCACCTTGCAAACCTCTGAATATATTTCCTCCCCCAATTACAATTGCAATTTCACATCCTTTTTCTTTTGCTTGCTTAATCTCTTGAGCATATTGAGAAAGCATTTCTGGAGATATTCCATATTCCTGTTCTCCCATTAGGGATTCTCCACTAAGTTTTAATAAAATTCTCTTGTACTTCATAGTATAATATTCTATTTAATTTCTAATTACACATTATTCCTTATTCCTTAAGGTTCAAAATAACAAGCATCTCCAAAGGAAAGAAATCTAAAATTATTTTCTAAGGCAAATTTATAACAATCTTTCCATTTATCTCCAATCAAAGCTGAAACTAAAAGTAGTAAAGTGCTTTTTGGTTGGTGAAAATTTGTCACAACAGCCTTCACAATTCTGTATTTGTAGGTTGGAGCAATAATAATTTGAGTTTGGCCACAAAGTAAATCAACATTCTCTTTATTCATCCTATCCACAATTGCTTCCAAAGCTTGTCTTGGAGTAATGTTTTCTTCTTTTTGGTAAGGCTCCCATTGAGAAATATCAATTTCAATATCCTCATTCTTATTCTCAATAAGCTTTACTCCATGCCAGTAAAGACTTTCTATTGTACGAACAGATGTAGTCCCAACACAAATTATTTTTTTATCCAAATGTTCAATCAAGTTTTGGATAACTTGTTTTGGAATTGCCACCTTTTCGGCGTGCATAACATGATCTATAATTAGTTCAGAACTTACTGGTTTAAAAGTCCCTGCCCCAACATGAAGAGTTATAAAGTCAGAAGCAATTTGCTTTTTCTTTAAATCCTCAAAAGTTTTATCAGTAAAATGTAATCCAGCAGTTGGTGATGCAACAGAGCCTTCTTGCTTTGCATATATGGTTTGATAATCCTCATTATCTTCATTTGTCGCCTCACGATTAAGATATGGTGGCAAGGGAATAACTCCCATAATTGAAAGGACTTCAGCAAAAGAGTACTCTTTAGTCCAAGTGAATTTAACTATCCAAGCATTATCCTTTTGGCTTTCTCTTTTTGCCCTTAGAGTAATCTCTTTCCCATTATGAATTATGGTTTTAGACAAAGAATCTTCTTTCCACTTTTTGTTGTTTCCAATAAAACAAAGCCAATATCCTTCTCCTTTTTGAGCCATGGCAATTTGTATTTCATTGGGAGAAGTTGGTTCGAGACAAAAAATTTCAATTATTGAACCAGTTGTTTTTTGGAAAAATAAACGAGCATGAACAACCTTAGTTTCATTAAAGATTAATAAGCTATCTTTATCCAATAAATCAGGTAATTCAAAAAAAGTTTTCTCTTGAATTACATCTTTATTTAATACTAATAGCTTTGCTTTATCTCTCTCTTCAAGAGGGAATTTTGCAATTCTCTCAGAAGGCAAATCATAATCAAAGTCTTTAATAGCAATGTCTAATGACTTGCCAATCATCTTAAATTTGGCTTAATCTAAATTCGTAGTGCTCCATGATTGGATTGTGAAGAAGCTCTTTACATGCCTTATCAACCAATTCTTGTGCTTCTTTTTCTGATTTTGCTTCAACTTCCAAAGTTATATGTTTGCCTATTCTTACATTAGTTATTTGTCCTAATCCAATGTTTGCCATTGATGAAGTTACAGCTTTTCCTTGAGGGTCTAACAAAGCCTTAAGAGGCATTACGTCTATTTCTGCGTTAAATTTCATTTCTTTATTATATTAATTATTAATGATTCAAGTATATAAACAAAAATTATTATTGGTGTTGCATATAAATTAAATGCAAATATAAGTATTATTGCAAGAATTAGAAAAATAAACTTTTCTCTATTATCTTTCCATTTAAGGTTTTTAAATTTTAGAGCAAATAATGGCAATTCAGCAACAAGCAGGAAGGACATTAAGATTGATCCAAAAAGAATCACAAGTGGATTAAGAAGAATTGCTGTTAGATTAGTATAAAAACCACTAAGTGGTAATCCCCAAAGATGAATTGAATTTGATTCAAGATAATATATTACAGGTAGAGACAGCCATATTAAAGCATTGGCAGGAGTTGGAACTCCAATAAAACCGGATGTTTGTCTTTCGTCAATATTAAATTTCGCCAATCTGTATGCACTCATTAATGCCATTAACAATGGGATAAAAACAACAAAAGAATAGGAAGATAAGATTGGACTAAAAATATAGAATTCCTGCATTAAATCAACAACAATTAAACTTGGAGCAACTCCAAAAGTTACTACATCAGCAAGTGAGTCCAATTCTTTTCCAATATTAGAATATGCCTTAAGCAATCTTGCTGATAACCCATCACAAAAATCCAGTAAAGCTCCAATTATAATAAATAGCGAAGGGAGTATTAAACTTTCTGTATTATACAAAGTATAAATTGATAATATTCCACAAAGTAGATTAAGAAGGGTTATTGAATTTGGTATATGTTTTCTTATCATTTCTTCAAAATTTCAAGCTTCAAAATTACTCATTTATTACCAATCAAGGAATTATTTCATCACTTTTTATATAGAAATAAATCTTATTTGAGTATATTTGCACTTTATAAATCATGAAACATTCAATAATAATGAGAAATAGAATCATTGCAATACTAAGCATTTTATTTACAACTTTAAGTTTTTTCGCTTGCGAGCCTGACAATACTTTAGCTTCTTCAGATTGGAATGGAAATTGGAGAATAAGTGAAGATATTATTTTCCCTCAAACTAAAACTAATCAAAATTCGATTAAAACTTCTTCAGGAACGATTAAGATTGATCCAAATAATGAAAGAAAGATAATAATAAGCGGAGAGCTTTTTGGCCTAAATCCTTCTTTTAATATTTCAGCAAGTGTTGTTTCAAGCAATGCAAACTTTGACCAAAAAGTCGGTATATACCAAATCAAAGGAACTGCTGTTTTAAATAACTCCAATCAAATAACTTTCAAATTTACTATCACAACAGAAAATAGTAATATAGAAACATATAATAGAATAGCAATAAGAATTTAATTAAAACCAAAATAGATTATGACAGATTTATCAAAACATTTATTAGAAGAATGTAAGACAAATATGCAAGGAGCAGTTAACTTTCTTGAAGCTGCAATGCATAAAATTAGAGCTGGGAAAGCTTCTCCTTCAATGTTAGAAGGAATTAAAGTTGATTATTATGGAAATCCAACTCCAATTGAACAAGTTGCAAACATTTCAACTCCTGATCCAAAACAGCTTGTAATTCAACCTTGGGAAAAGAGCATGCTTTCTCCAATTGATAAAGCAATTTTAGCTGCTAACTTAGGATTTACTCCAAAATTTGAAGGAGATATTCTTCGTATTATGCTTCCTCCAGTTACTGAAGAAAGAAGAAGAGAACTTGTAAAAAGAGCAAAAGCTGAAGTTGAAGAAACAAAGGTTAGTGTAAGAAATGTTAGACGCAGCATTATAGATAAAGTTAAAAAGCTAAAAGACCAAGGAGTTTCTGAAGATGAAATTAAAGCTGTTGAAAAAGAAATTGAAACAATAACAGAAAAATACATCAAAGAATCTGATGCAGTTTTGGTTATTAAGGAAAAAGAAATAATGTCTATCTAAAAAATGAAGATACCTTTTTCCCCCCCATACATTGATGAAGATGTAATTAAAGAAGTTAATGACAGTTTACTTTCAGGCTGGATAACAACTGGTCCAAAAGTTGCTGCATTAGAAAAAGGCTTGCAGGAATATTGCAAAGCTAAAAGAGTTAATTGTGTTAATTCATGGACTTCCGGTGCAATACTTATGTTGCGTTGGCTTGGACTAAAAGAAGGCGATGAAGTAATTGTTCCTTCATATACTTACTGTGCAACAGCAATGTCAGTAATGGATGCAGGTGGAAAACCAGTTATGGTTGACATTAAGTACGATTTAACTATAGACATTGAAAAAATCAAACAAGCAATAACCCCAAGAACTAAAGCAATAATTCCAGTTGATTTGGGAGGAGTTCCATGCGACTACAAGAGAATAATGGAACTTATATGTTCTAAAGAAATAAAAGATATTTTTGTACCAACATCTTCCAATCAAGAAAAATTAGGAAGAATATTACTTATTTCTGATTCAGCCCATTCTCTTGGTGCAACATTTAACAAAAAAACAATTGCTGAACTTGTTGATATTTGTATTTTATCATTACATGCTGTTAAAAATCTTACTTCTGCAGAAGGTGGAGCAATATGTTTAAATCTTCCTGAGCCATTCGATAATGATGAATTATATAAAGAAGTTAGAATTCTTTCATTAAATGGGCAAACAAAGGATGCGTTCTCCAAATCTCAAGCAGGAGCATGGCGTTATGATATTGTTGCACACGGAATGAAATTCAATATGCCAGATGTTAATGCTGCCATAGCACTTGCTCAACTACGCAAATATGACTATCTTCTTGGAGAGAGAAAAAGAGTTTATGAAAGATACTCTACTCTTCTAAAAGAATATCATTGGGCAATACTTCCGCAACAAGACACCAAAGAGCTTACAACCTCTTATCATCTATATCCGCTGAGAATTAACCCAATAACTGAAGAACAAAGAGATAAGTTAATTCAATATTTGGCAGAGAAAGATATTGCAACAAATGTTCATTACATACCAATGCCAATGTTAACATTGTTCAAAAATATGGGATATAAGATTGAAGATTATCCTGTTGCTTATGACACTTATACACGTGAAATATCGCTTCCTATATACCCACAACTTACAAATCAACAAGTAGATTACATAGTAAAAAATCTTGTTGAAGGGTATTACAATATAAGCTTATAAATTTTAATGAAAAGATTTTTTGATTTCACAAGCTCTCTACTTGGACTAATATTACTTAGTCCAATTTTTATTTTTGTTGGTATCGCAATATCTTTTTCTTCAAAGGGAGGAATATTCTACAAACAAAAAAGAGTGGGCAAAGGCAATAAAGACTTTACTCTTTACAAATTTCGCTCAATGATTATTGGAGCTGATTCAAAAGGTTTATTATCAGTTGGAAAAGATGGTAAAGATCCAAGAGTAACAAAAATAGGATATATTATTAGAAAATATAAAATAGATGAGCTTCCTCAACTATTTAATGTTTTGAAAGGAGATATGTCTTTAGTTGGGCCAAGACCTGAAGTTAGAAAATATGTTGATTTATATTCTGAAGAACAAAAACAAATTTTAAATGTTCGACCAGGAATTACTGATATTTCTTCTATTACATTTCGCAACGAAAACGATCTTCTTTCACAAAGTAATAATCCAGAACAATACTATATAAATGAAATAATGCCCCAAAAGATAGCTCTAAGTTTGAATTATATTAAAACAAGAACTTTCTTTGGGGACATTAAACTTATCTTTAAAACAATTCTTGGATAAACAAAAACCCCATTTTTAGCAATATAATATGCAATATTATATCGTTTTGGAGTAAATCATCGATAAAATTCTTTATTTTCAATTTCATTCAAAGGAAATTAAATTAATGATTTTGAATATTTAAAAAGCAAAATATCTTTAGAGAGATAATATTTTTACAAAAAATATTATTATACTTGCTGTTCCTAACATTATTTTTCTATTTTTGCATACATAACCTTAACAATTATAATCTTTTCCTATGCAAAAGAAAGAAAACTCAATTGAGAAATATAATGAGCTGGCTTTCCTATTAAGCAAAGAGACTACAAAGAAGTATAGCACTTCTTTTTATTCTGCATCAAAATTCTTTGATTCAAAAACTCGAAAAGCAATCCATAGTGTTTATGGATTTGTAAGATTAGCTGATGAAATAGTTGATACTTTTCATGACTATGATAAAAAAGCATTGTTAGAAAAACTTAAAAAAGACTATTCATTAGCTTATGATTTAGGAATAAGTGCCAATCCTATTCTACATTCTTTTCAAATCACAGTAAAAGAATATAATATTCCCAATGAATATATTGAAAACTTTCTAAAAAGTATGAGTGCTGATTTAGAAAAGAAAGAATATAAAACAAAAGAAGAAGCAAACGATTATATATATGGCTCTGCAGATGTTGTTGGATTAATGTGTTTGAAGATATTTTGCAAAAATAATAATGAGTTATTTAATAGGCTTTATAATCCTGCAATGAGATTAGGCTCTGCATTTCAAAAAGTTAATTTTCTTAGAGACCTTAAAGAAGACGTATTAAACTTAGGACGTACATATTTTGTAGATTTCAAAATTGAGAAATTTGATGAAGAAAACAAATTAGAACTAATAAAAGATATAGAAGATGATTTCAAGGAAGCAAAACTTGGGATAAAAGAACTTCCAAAGGGATCTCAATTAGCAGTAATTATTGCATATAAATACTATCTATGTTTGCTTAATAAAATCAAGCAAACTCCTGCAAACAAAGTAATTGAAAAGAGAATAAGAGTGAGTGATTCTTCAAAATTATTACTGTTATTCAATACATTAATTAAGTATAAAATAAAACAAGGCATTTAATGAATAACGAAGATATACAAGTTCAATTAGTTGACCAAAATGACAATCCAATTGGTCAAATGGAAAAACTTCAAGCACATATAGAAGCAAAGATGCACAGAGCTGTTTCCCTGTTAATTATGAATTCTAAAGGTGAATGGCTATTACATCAAAGAGCAGAAGACAAATACCATAGTCCTAATCTTTGGACAAATGCTTGTTGTACACATCCTTTGATTGGAGAAAACTATGAGGTTGCAATTAAAAGAAGATTAATTGAAGAAATGGGGATTGAAATTCAAGGTGAATTGAAACATGAATTAGATTTCACATATTTTGCAAAGCTAAATGATAATCTCTTTGAACACGAATACGACAGACTTTTTAGTACTATTTGTGACCAAGAACCAAATCCAAGTCCAATTGAGGTAAAGGATTGGAAATACATTAGCTACGAAGAACTTAAAAAGGACATCCACAACAATCCAAATAATTATACGGAGTGGTTTAAAATAATATTCTCAAAAATTAATGATAAAAGAAATGAATAAACTAAGCAATAAGAATGATTGGTTTTTTATCAGGAATATAATTATATTTTATTCTGTTGGAATAATTGGTTTTTCAATCAATTATACTCATAAACTATTTACTTTTCTTAGTCCAATAATTCTTATTCTTACACTCTGCCTTCTTTTTTTCTATGACAGAAAGGCAACTGATAAAAAGAGAATAATCTATTTCTCATTTATATTCTTATCAAGCTTTATTATTGAGATGATTGGAGTAAATACAGGATTATTATTTGGTGATTATCAATATTCTCACGGATTAGGTATTAAACTATATAATACCCCTTTACTAATTGGTATTAATTGGATACTGATTATTTATATTACAAGCTCAATATTTACTAAACTGAAGTATAACTTTGTTTCACAAGTAATCATTCCTTCAGGACTAATGATTATATATGATATAATTATGGAAAGAGCAGCTCCAAGTATGGAAATGTGGTCTTGGTCTAATAATATCCCTCTTCAAAACTTTATTATGTGGGGATTTCTTGCTGTTTTTTTTCATTCAATAAGGTATTTCTCTAAAATAGAAATTAAGAATAAAATGGCTATTCCTATATATTTAGCTCAAATCATTCTTTTTGTATTTATAATATTAATTAAGCACTAATATGCAAAAAGGAAATCTGCTTAAGGCTAAACATAATTTTCTTATATATCCTTTTTTTCAATTTTACACTAAAGTAATGATAAAAAGGAAGTTTCATTCTGTAATTATAGAGAAAAAGGATATAGATACAAGCAAGCCTATTCTTCTTATATCCAATCACGTATCCTGGTGGGATGGATTTTGGGCGATGTATATTAATCTTAATCTATTAAAGAAAAAATTCTATTTTATGATGCATGAAAAACAGCTATTAGAATATAAATTTTTCAACCAAACAGGAGGTTTCTCAATAAATAATCAATATAAACATATTATAGATTCAATAAACTATTCTTCAAGCATATTAGAAGACAAAAATAACCTGTTAGTTATATATCCTCAAGGAGAGATTAATTCTATATATCAATCAAACTTCATTTTCAAACGAGGAATTGAGAAGATAATTAACCAAAAAGATATTACACTATTATTTTCTGCAAACTTAATTGATTATTTTTCAAATTACAAGCCTTCATTATTTACTTATTTAGAAGAATATAATGGTGAATTTAATCTAAAAGATATTGAAAAAGCTTACAATGTGTTTTACATTAATTCTACTCAAAAACAAATAAATAGAGAAAGATGATTAAGTATATTTCAATCTTTATTCTTGTTATTTCTCTTTTTCAGTTTCTTATAAGTCTGATAAATTGGTTGTTTAGAGTTAGATTAAACAAATCAATCGAATTCAAAACAGATAAGAAAATATCAATACTTATTCCTGCAAGAAATGAAGAAAAGAATATTGGTAATATACTTGAAGACTTAATATCCTCAAATTCTGTTGTTATGGAAATTCTTGTTTTTGATGATGAATCAAGTGATAATACAGCAAATATTGTTAAAGAGTATTCATTAAAAGATTCAAGGATAAAGTTAATAGAATCAAAGGGTTTAGAAAATGGATGGATGGGAAAGAATTTTGCCTGCCATAATCTATCTGTCATGTCTAATGGTGATTACCTACTTTTTATAGATTCAGATGTACGAATAAGTAATAACATCATTGAAAAAGCACTTAAATATGCTATTTCTAACAAATTAGAGCTTTTAAGCATATTCCCAAATCAAATAATGATTACTAAAGGAGAAAAAATATCAATTCCTAATATGAACTTTATTCTTCTTTCTCTACTTGCATTACCTTTAGTGCTTTACTCTAAATTTTCTTCAATATCAGCTGCAAATGGTCAATTTATGCTTTTCAAAACTGATACATATAATAATTTACAACCTCATAAACTATTCAAAACAAGCAAAGCAGAAGACATTCAAATCTCTCGTTTCTATAAAAAAAATAAACTAAGAATAGCTTGTCTTGCTTCTTTGAAAGATATATCATGCAGAATGTATAGTTCTCTTGAAGAATCTATTCAAGGATTTTCAAAAAATATAAATTACTTCTTTGGAAATTCGTATTTTATAGCATTATTATTCTGGTTATTAACCTGTTTTGGGTTTATACCCTTTATAATAAATGGAGATCTACTTTTATTATTTGTCTATATATTTATTATTCTGATAACAAGAATATTAATTAGCCTCACTTCAAATCAAAGTGTGAAAAATAATTTAAAATATATTGTACATCAGCATTATACTCTTGGTAGAATTATTTTGAAATCTTTTCATGACAAAAGGAATAGAGAATTAACATGGAAGGGAAGAACAATATGAAACAGAAAGTAAATATTTTTTGGTTTAGAAGAGATCTTAGATTGGATGATAATCATGGACTTTTCAAATCATTGAATTCATCGAATAAGGTTTTACCTATTTTTATTTTCGATACAGAAATATCAAAACAGTTTACAAATATTTACGACAAAAGAGTCAATTTTATATTCAAAACTCTTGAAGACTTAAATGCAAAATTAAAAAGGGATTATAAATCTAATATTCAGTATTTCTATGGTAAGCCTATTGATATTTTTAAATCATTAAATGAAACCTATATTATTGATTCTATTTATTTCAATTTGGATTACGAACCTTATGCAATTAAGAGAGATAAGGAAATAGAAGAATATTTTAAAGGTAAAAATATTGAAGTTTTTTCTTTTAAAGATTCAGTTATTTTTCATAAAAACGATATTCTAAAATCGGATAATAAGCCATATACAGTTTATACTCCTTATTCAAAAGTATGGGTTGAAAAATTAAATAATTCAAATCTTGAATACTATCCAAGTGAAGATTTCCTATATAACTTAATCCCCATTGAACATAATAATTTTGATATAGAAAATATTGGTTACAAACCTTGCAGAGAAATATATCCTACATATAAAATTGATGAAGAAATTATAATTAATTATGAGAATACACGTGATAAACCATATTTAGAAAATGGAGTTAGCAGAGTTGGGGTGGAACTTCGTTTTGGAAGAATAAGTATTAGAAAACTTGCAGGAATTGCTAACAAACTAAGTTTAACATATTTGAAAGAACTAATATGGAGAGAATACTTTATGCAGATTTTATATCATTTCCCTATAGTTGAAAACTCGTGCTTTAAGCCTAAATACAATAGAATTAGATGGGATAATAATGAAGAATTATTTGAAATATGGTGTCAAGGCAAAACTGGTTATCCAATTGTAGATGCTGGTATGAGGGAGTTGAATTCCACAGGTTTTATGCATAATAGAGTAAGAATGATTACTGCAAGTTTTCTTACCAAACATCTTTTAATTGACTGGAGATGGGGTGAATTGTATTTTGCAAATAAACTTATGGATTATGAACTTTCTTCCAATAATGGTAACTGGCAATGGGTTGCAGGATCTGGTTGTGATGCTGCTCCATATTTTAGAATATTCAATCCAATTACACAACAAGAGAAATTTGACCCTAATTTTCAATATATTAAAAAATGGGTAGAGGAATTTGGAACAAAGGATTATCCAAAGCCAATAATAGAACATAGTTTTGCAAGAAATAGAACTTTATCAAGATTTAAAAAAGACTTACAAGATGAATAAAAAGATAGCTTTAAAATTATTTATGCTTCTTGTTTTCAGCATAGTGTCTCTTTATTCTTATTCAAGTGAAGAAAAGAAAACCATATATAATTCCTATATAAGCGACAATATGTCTGTTTGGAAAAGAACCATTGATAACATGCATTTTGAAACAAAAAAAGATAATCAGAGAGAATTGGAACTTTTAAATTATGAATATGGTTATATAGGATGGTGTATTGGGAATAAGAGATTTAAAGATGCAAAACAATATATAAACAGAAGCCATGCAAGGATGTGTAAATTGAAGAAAGTAAAAGCCAATATTCCAATCATTCATGCCTATCAATCTGCATACTATGGTTTTGAGATTGGATTAAATAAATTAAAGGCTCCTTTTGTTGGTCCAAAAAGTATTGAAGAAGCTGAAAAATCAATTAGTTTAGATAAAGATAATTATTTTGGATATATACAAATGGGTAATATTGAATACTATATGCCATCAACTTTTGGAGGTTCAAAACAAAAAGCTTTGCAATACTACCTTAAAGCAAAGTTAATTATGGATAAGAGTAAGCCTGAAAACGATTGGACTTATATCAACTTAATTGCAATAATAGGAATGACTTATCAAGAATTGAATAACCCAAAAAAGGCAGAAGAATATTATAAATTAGCCCTTAAGATTTCTCCTGATTTTAAGTGGGTTAAAAATGAATTATATTCTCAATTTCTGAAAAAAACTAAATAAAATGGATAAAAAAATTATTATTGTTGGCGCTGGTTTAGGTGCTTTGGCAAGCGGATTGCTTTTGTCAAGAAAAGGTTATAAGGTTGAATTTGTTGAGAAGAACAGCCAAGCTGGAGGAAGACTTAATCAAATTAAAAAGGATGGATTTACATTCGATATAGGTCCAAGCTTTTTTAGTATGTCTTTTGTTTTCAAAGATTTTATTGAAAAATGTGGCTTAGATATACCTTTTAAATTTGTTGAGTTAGATCCTCTTTACAGCGTAAATTTTAGAGACAGTAATCATACCTATCATCTTAACAAGGACATAAAAAAACTTGCTAAGCAGTTTGAAGATATTGAACCTGATTTTGAAAAGAATATGGAGAAATACCTCAAGAAAAGCAAACAATTATTTGAAGATACTTTTGATATCGTAATTAAGAATAACTTCAACAGCGTTTTCGACTATGTTTTTCAACTTATGCATGTTAATCCAGTACATATTCCTCAACTTTTCAATAACTTCTATTCACACGTTCAAAAACATTTCTCTTCAAAAGAAGCTCAGCAGGTTGTTTCACTGGTTGCCTTTTTCTTAGGCAGGACTCCTTTTGACACTATGGCAATTTATAGTCTTCTTTCTCACACAGAATTCCGTCATGATGGATATTATAATGTTGAGGGAGGAATGTATAATATTGTAAATGGATTGGTTGGAGAATTAGAAAAGAATGGTGCTGTTTTTCATTATAATAGCGAGATTATTAAAGTTGAAAAAGAAAGAGGCAAGGTAAAAAAAGTAATTGATAAAGAGGGTAAAGAGTATTCAGGAGATGTATTTTTAATAAATGCTGATGCTGCATTATTTAGAGGAAGAGTTTTAAATAGAGAGAAATACTCCGAAAAGAAACTTTCAAAGATGGAATGGACCATGGGATATCTAACTTTCTATGTTGGTATTAAAGGTAAACTACCTCAACTCGATTTGCATAACTACTTTATTGGCAATAATTTTGAAGAATACGCAAAGGATGTAATGCACAAACCAGACACTCTTCAAAAGCCTTATTTCTACGTAAATAATGTATCAAAATATAATCCTGAGTGTGCCCCAGAAGGATGCGAAAGTCTTTTCTTTGTTTGCCCTGTTCCAAATCTTCAATACAAAAGCAATTGGGATGATGCAGATGATATAGTAAACAGCATATTAGAAGATTTTTCAAAAAGAATAAATCAAAATATTATTCCTAATATAATTACCAAAACAGTCTATACGCCAAAAGATTGGGAAGAAAAATTCAACCTTTATCAAGGAAGTGGTTTAGGTCTTTCTCATAAACTAATGCAAATAGGTGGATTACGCCCAAGAAACTTTGATGAAGAATTCTCAAATATGTTTTACGTTGGAGCTTCTACCCTTCCAGGAGCAGGACTACCAATGGCGGTAATAAGCGGAGAACTTGCTGCAGAAAGGATACTTAAATATTTAGGGTAAAGTAAATTTAATAAGTATAATAACTTTACCCCTGAAACTTTTTCATATAAAACATAAAGAATAGTATTAACTATAGAGACTCAAAAATGATTCTATAATTTTTTTATTTAATAAATCACATAATATATATCATTATTTGGAAATATTTATTTATCTTTGTAAGATAATAATGGAGATAGTTAATATCTTATTGTTAGTAATATAACAATAGTTATATAAAAATAAGATTATTTATTTATCACTAAAAGATGAAAGCCCATGAGATTTTTATTGAAGGAGAACCATCTAAAAGAAAAATTTTTAATATGAATGGATATACTATAGTTGACCACCAAAAGATTGAAAACCATATTACGTTTTTTCGAATAAATCCGACTGATATTAAACTTACGTTAAAAGATATTTTTAACTCTATCTCAAACATTGCATGGATAAGTTCTTTCGACGAAGAATATACACGTAATGGGTTTCAAGTTAGAGCTAACGCAACAATAAACTATATTTCCGAGAATATAATAAGAGAGAATGATGATATGGTCACAAGTGATTCTGGAGAATGTATTGTATCTGAACTAGCTCGCAAAACAGTTGTAACACAAATGGATTATTTAGACATTCCACTTGGGGAATTAATTAAGATTAAGGAAATTGGTAATCATGGGTTTGATTTTTTCTCAAAAAACAAAGAAGATATCTTATTATTTGGAGAAGCAAAATATGTTGCAGCTCAGAATGCTTATGGAAAAACTTTTAAGCAGATTGTAAGATTTGAAAAAGATGAGAAAAAAGATTGTTCTGATATAATCGATATTGATAAGTTCTGCAATGAAGAATCAAAAAGAAATCATGCAAATGGTCATAAAGGGTTTATAGCTGCATTTTCCGCCAAATCTACGACCACTGACAAACTAATAGAGGGAATTAAGGGAAATACTGACTATCAAACACTAACTAAATTTAATGAACTAATATGTGTCGCCGTTAATCTATGAAAGAACTTATAAACAAGATAATTGCTGGCGATGATATCGAAAATATATTTGCCTATGTGCTGGATAATATCTATAGGAAAGGTCCTGTTTCTGTTACAGATATGGAGATTTTGTCATACCTCAAATTGTATCATTCTGAAAAATTTGCAGAATACAAAAATACAATATTAAATTACATGGGTGTTTTTTATAAAGAAACAGAGAGTAATACTTTAAGAGAAGTAGTTTTTAGACAATATAGAAAGTACATACAAGAAAACTATAAAAAAGATTATACTCCTATACAAGCGAATATTGTTAAAGGTATTGAAAATAACAAATGTTTCAGTTTTTCTGCTCCTACTAGTACAGGGAAGTCATATGTGTTTATGAATAAAATCATAGAAACGGAAAATGATGTTGTGATTGTAGTGCCTTCTAGAGCACTAATAAATGAGTACTACTTTAAGTTATGTGATTTAATCGATGATAAGTCAGTAAATATATTGACATTTATAGATAAAATTAATACTCGTTACACTCGTAAAAATGTTTTTATTGTAACACCAGAGCGTTGTAGAGAACTTTTCAAACAAAAAGATATTTTTAAGGTTGACTTATTTCTTTTTGATGAAGCACAATTAAGTAATGAAGAATCAAAAAGGGGTTTATATTTTGATAGTATTGTAAGGCGCTGTTACAAAGCATATCCTGAAGCTACATTCGTTTTCGCCCATCCATTTGTCAAAAATCCAGAATCTCAAATAGAAAAGAACCACTTTGATCCAGAAAATTCTGCTTCAATTCAATACACACAAAAAAATGTAGGTCAATTATTTCTATGTGCTGATGAGAACTGGAATTATTATCATTTTGGCATAGAGAAATCCATTATGGGTAGACAAAAACAAATATGTAAATTTGACCCAATCGAGAAAACTATAAATGATGGCGGTTCAATTTTATTTTATGTATCTAAATCTAAAATATACAATAAAACATTTATAAACAGATTTAGCAAATATTTAGATTTATGCAAAGAAATTGAGGATGAAAGAATTGATACTTATATTGAACAATTAAAAATATATACTGGCGGCGATACAATTTCTAATAAAAATCATTATTCGCAAATGATTACTTTATTAAAGAAAGGCATTGTGATACATCATGGTTCCTTACCCTTACAAACAAGGATAATTATAGAGCAGTTTACAAAGGAAGGACTATGTCGCATTTGTTTTGCAACTTCAACTTTAGAACAAGGGATTAATATGCCTTTTGATGTTGTATTTCTTGATAGATTAGAAAGGAAGAAACCTTTAGGTGTAAAAAATCTTATAGGACGAGCAGGTAGATCAACAATTGAATCAAAGTTTGATTATGGTTATGTAATAGTTAGTGCACCAGAAAGAATTTCTGGTTTTAGAAATATAATGCAGCTTGATGAAGAGTTAAGTAATGTTTCTTCTTTAGAGAACGAAGAGAAACAAGATGAAGATTACAATGATTTTAAAGATGCTATTTTAAATAACACTTATTCTGATGAATATAATTTATCTGAAAAAGATTTAGAAAAACTTACATCAAAAAATGTTGAAAATGTTATACAGAATATTTTAAATACTGTTTTTATTGATAATAAATTAGTTCCATTAGTTCAAATAAGTAATGATTTAGCAAATAGATTACCACTTTATTCTCTTTTCCAAGAATTATACTCTATATATCTAGGACGAAACCTTGAGAAAGGAGAGCAAAATGTTTTTAACACTGCAATTAAGATTATCTTCTGGAAGATTCATGGTAAAACGTTTAAAAATATTTGTTGGTATAGGTATTCTTATGCTAGTAAAACTCATGAAAGAGAAAAATTAGAACGCGAAGGTCAAAGAACAGACAGAGTTGAGGCAGCTTTTTACACTGAGTATAGAGATTTACCTGATAAAGAAATTAACGTATACAATTCTTTAAATGGGATAAAAGCATGCAACGTTGATTATGACTTGATTATGTATGACCCATATGATTATATTGATAAACTTATTGGCTTTAAACTCAGTGATATATTCTTTGCCGCATTTATAAAATATCATGAAAAATCAAATGATGAAAGAGCATTAAAACTAGCAAAATTTATAAAATATGGGACAGATAATGAAAAACATATTTGGATGCTTCGATATGGTTTATCTTTTGAAGATATAGAAATAATCGATAACCATATTTTGAGTATAAATTCCGAACAAATAGTTTTCAATGATACAATACAAGAAGTCCCTGATAATGTAAAGAAATCTATTATTAGATTTATAAACAATTGATAAATGGCATTATTTAATACTAAAAAACAAAATAAATAATAGAGATTATTATTTTACAAGATGTCGAATAAATTCTAATGGTTTGTAGAGGATTATTCTTGGACCTGAATAACGCATTACTTCCCTTATATTCTCTCTGTATTCTTTTATATAACAATGCTTTTGGCATCTCTTGCATGAAGGTTTTTTATTGCCGTAAGGACAATTATCTAAACGTTTTTTGGAGTATTCTATTAATTCCTTACAGCTATCACAAAGTTCATTATTCTTCTCTTTATTAGAGCAATAGAGTCTGACCATAAACTCCATAATGCGTTTTTCTTTCTCTATTCTATTAAACACAGTCTTGTTTGCAGTATAAGTATTTCATGCAAATTTACAGCATAATTATTTATTAAACTGATAGGACAATGATTTTATTATGAAAAATAAAACCTTATTTCAGTAAAATAAAACCAAGAAAGAAAAAAATAAAACGAAGAGTTAGTAAATTAAAACAGCGTTTCATTAAAATAGGATAAGGAGTTGGAATTACATTTAAACTTTATTGCTTGACTTTTCCTTTTTTTGAATGTATCTTTGCTTTTTGAAAATTTGTACGTTTAAAGGTCAAAGTTTCGTAAACAGTAAAAAAGTAGCTTATGAAATCAGGTATTTTAAAATTTAAGATTTTATCAATCACAATTCTTATTATTGCATCCTTAAGTATCTTATTATTTTCTTCTTGCGAAGAAGTTGATAGACATTATAGATCTAAAATACTTATGCTTAAGGTTGATTATTTAACAAATAATTTTGAAGGAGGAAAAGAATTATTATTTCATCAACCTTCTGAAACTTTTACAATTAGAACCGAATATACTCCTCCAGGAGATTTCGGAAATATTAAATTGATTTATGAAGAATTAAATAAAGTTATCTTTGATGGAGATATAATTTGGATGGGATTAGGACAGATTATATATCCTCAAAACATTCTTCCTGCAAGTGATTTTGATCATGTGTTGACTAATGATTATATTACTCCAAGAGAAGGGTTTGAAAATGTTTTTAATCCTCAAAATACAGATTATGATTATTCTCCAATCTGGTCTTCTGTTCAAGGTTTAGTGAAGGTTAGAGATTATTTACGTTCCAATCCTGATGCTACTGTAAAACTTTTTCTTTACACTCCAAGCGTTGGAGTTGGAAACCCCGAGGATTGGGATTGGATAATATTCTTAAAGAACTAAAACCCTTTCTACTATTTCTTTTGTAGATTGATTAATAGAAAAGGAATATAGGGATAGATTAGTGTAATATCCAATTTATTAGCAAGAACAAACCTCCAGATACAATTACTGCTACTGGAATTGTTAGAGCCCAAGCTAATAGTATACTCTTTACAGTATCAACTTGAATATTCTTTATTCCTCCTCTATATGCCATTGAGCCTGCAATCCCTGAAGATAGTACATGGGTTGTACTTACAGGCAAACCTAACATTGTTGATGCTGCAATTGTACTTGCTGCAACTATTTCTGCACTTGCTCCTTGTGCATAGCTCAGATGCTTTTTACCTATTTTTTCCCCAATAGTAACAACAATTCTCTTCCATCCTATCATGGTTCCAAGACCTAAGGAAACAGAAACAATAAGAATTACCCACCAAGGCACAAATTCTGTATATGTTTTTAATTGCTTAATATTTTTATTCAATTCCTCACTTGCTCTTGCGTCTGTTGATTCTGAATCTAAAATAACCTTTGAAGCAGATTCAAGGATTAATATGTTTTTTCTGATTTCAAAATTATATTTATGAGTATTTTCTTCAGGATTACTAAGTATTGAAGATATTTCTTTAAGTCTAACTATACTATGTTTTGATTTATTAACAAGGGCAGTATCACTTGCAGGTATGGCTGAGTAATCAACCTTATTATATACCCATGCAATATGGTCTATATTTCCTCCCATTGAGGCAGGATTTTTTGATGGGTCAATTGCAAATTTAGTAGGTAAAAAACAAATTAAGATAATCATCATTAAACCAACTCCTTTTTGTCCATCATTTGAACCATGAGCAAAACTTACTGATGTGCAAGTTAATATTAATGTCAATCTTACTAAAAATGGCGGTTTTTTGTTTTTATCTACTTGAGCAAAGAAACGTTTCTTTTTAATAAAAATACCAAACAAAAACATTAATAATATTGCCATAAAGAAGCCAAACAAAGGAGATACTAATAAAGACAAACCTGCTTCTTCCAATTTCTTCCAAGGTAAATTTGCTATTCCAGTATTTGTAACATAAGCCAAGGCTAAACTTGCACCAAATATTGAGCCTATTAATGTATGAGAACTGGAACAAGGAAGTCCAAAATACCAAGTGCCGATATTCCAGATTATTGCAGTAATTAATAATGTAAGAATAAGTGAAATGCTTAAACTCATTGATTGTTCTATTAATACATCAAGAGGTAATAAATGCATGATTGTCATTGCAACAGTTATCCCTCCAAGATATACTCCCAAAAAGTTCCATAATCCTGACCATATAACAGCTATTCGAGGTTTTAGAGTTCTTGTATAAATTACTGTAGCAACTGCATTAGCTGTATCGTGAAAACCATTAATAAATTCAAATATAACGGCACATAATATACAAGCAATGAAGAGAATAAAAATGTAAGAGTCCATTCCAAACATAATCTTGACTTTTTGGTTAAAAAAGAAGCAAAAATATACAGGAATTAGCCCTTAAAAATTAATTTGATATTAAGTGTATGTTAATTTAATGTTAAGGCTTGGTAACTCTCAAGAATAATGATAATTACAAACCTAACTACCTTATCTCTTCTTTTCCGTCAATATAAGTTGCAAATCTTCCTGAATCTATCGGATGAACTGGATCTGTTCTTTCCCAATGCCAACCTCCAAACTCAGTTTCTCTATAATCTTGAATTGCTTGATATATTTCTTCCTGAGTATTCATAACAAAAGGTCCGTATTGAACAACTGGCTCATTAATTCTTTCTCCTTCAAGAAGCAAAATAAATGATTCCTTATCTTTGTTTGTTATTTGAGTTTCAAATTCAGCATTAAGTCTTATTCTGTTTGAGGATGGAATATTTTTGTTTTCAATTTCTATACTTCCTTCTCCCTGATAGAAATAAAGATTTCTTGACATGGTTTTAGTTCCCTTAGGAATGGTAAGTTTTGCATTTGGATACATCTTTATTAAAACTATTCCAACCTTGTTATTCTTATCAAAAGCCCAAGAGTTAGGTGTTGGTTCCAACCCTACTCTCCCCTCAAAGCTTCCTGAAATTAGTTTAATGGATGTTTTATTATTGTTTTCATCTACTACATCAAAAACTGGAATATCTTCAGCCCAAAGCATCTTATAGTTAGGCTCACAAAACTTATCTTTCTTTGGCAAATTTAGCCATACTTGAAAAAGTTCTAAAGGATTATCCTTATCTTGATTAACAAGAGGAAACATTTCGCAGTGCTGACATCCCTTTCCTGTTGTTAACCATTGAACATCTCCATTAGAATATCGCCCATGAGCCTTTAGAGAATCAAAATGGTCAATAACCCCTTTCAAAACAATGGTAACAGTTTCAAATCCCCTATGTGGGTGCATAGGGAAGCCAGGTACAATATCTCCATGGTACATACTGAATCCATCTTTATTGGAGAAATCGCTACCAATATTTCTTCCACTTAATGAAACATCAGGTCCTTGATTTTTATTCCCTTTTGGAAATGCATCATTATGATGAGCACAGAAAATAAAAGGATTCTCCATTTCCCATTGAAATCCAATACTGTTTATTTCCAAAATACTTTCTTTGTTTTCGATATTATCTTTGTTCATAATCACCTAAAGATTTATTGTATAAATAAATACATTAACGAATATTCTCAAACAATATTGAGAAGTAAGAAGAAATAAAGATTATTTGAAAAGAACAGAGTTGCAGAAATACACATATAGATTAACAATCTATAGAAATCTGTGGACAGAAATAAGAAAAAGTATATCCCAGAATAAGAAAAAGTGGACTTGCAGGGAGTCGAACCCTGGTCCAAACAAGAAACAAATAAACTTTCTACATGCTTATTCTTTCTTTGGTTTTAGTGCAAGAAAAGGAGAAAGACACCCTAAGTCCTGCCTTATCTTCTTAAATTTCGTAATTGAGCCGAAGATACTCAAAAACTATCTCTATTTTGCGTGCGTCCCTTTATCCTTGACCATAGAGAATGGGTCGTGGAGGAACGTTTTGCTCCATATCCTTGATATGGATTAAGCTAATCTACTAAACTTCGATTAAGCAGCAAAAGCGTAAGATTCTTCGCCAATTAATTTGTGTGTAACCTTTTTTAAGGCAATTATTACGTGTGCCTGCATGCTTACTTACCCATTTACCTTGCTGTCAAAACCAAACCAAGCCCATTGAATAAATAACAAAGTGTCTAAATAAGAGAAAAGCACTGATATAAAATATCAATGCTTTATTATTGTTTAACTTTTAGCGGTCCGGACGAGACTCGAACTCGCGACCCCATGCGTGACAGGCATGTATTCTAACCAAACTGAACTACCGAACCAATTTTATCTTTAAAAGACCCCTTAAAAGCGAGTGCAAAGATACAATGTTTTTTTTTACTACCAAATTTATTTGACTTTTTTTTCAAATTATTATTGTAATTTATTGAATAAGTCCCAGATAATAATACCTGCACTTACTGAAATATTCAATGAATGCTTGGTACCAAACTGTGGAATTTCTATAACTCCATTGGAAATATTAATAATTTCTTGATCCACTCCTTCAACTTCATTGCCAAAAACAACAGCTACTTTTTCTTTTTGCGGGAAAACAAAATCATTTAACATTATGCTTCCAACGGCTTGTTCAATAGAATATATTAGATATCCATTGCCTTTAAGCTCATCAATTGCGTCAAAGGTTGAAGGTTTATATTCCCATTCAACTGTTTCAGTTGCTCCAAGTGCTGTTTTATGTATTTCTCTATGAGGTGGTTTTGGAGTTATGCCACAAAGGAATATCTTTTCAATAAGGAATGCATCCGAAGTTCTAAAGACAGAACCAACATTATTCATACTTCTTATATTATCAAGCACAATAACAATTGGATTTTTCTCCTTTTGCTTAAACTCCTCTACTCCAATTCTATTTAATCCGCTAAGGGAAAGTTTTTCGTTCATCTTATTCTAATTCCAAGTTGCCTAAATCCTTTATCATCATAAACATAAAGCGGAATAATATACTTAACCTGCTTTTTAATTTTAAGATTATTCCTGTTAATTGACCATAATTCTCCCAAACGAATATGTGTTATATCCTCTGGAATAATATCTGAGGTTACTTCTTTCTTTTCTTCAACTCCAGTTTCTTCATTTTCAATATAAACAGTTGATTTCAAAATAAACAAATCATCAACTTCCTTTGGAGCATTAAACTTTGAACCATCAGCCCTTACTATGCTCGCATCCTTATTTTTTGCCTTATAGAAAAGAGATGTTGTGTAAGGGTTTTGAACTGGATATTTTAGTGGTTGAAGAGAAATAACAGTGTCAGGAATATTAAAATAATCGTCTTTTATTTCTTTATTTTTCTTACTATCTTCCTCCTCTACCTCATCTTGAGGGAAAATCCAGAATAACTCAAGTCTAACTGTATCTATCTTTGTATCAGTAAAACTCTTATAACGTACCAGTGTTGGGCAATAAGCCTTTATGGTCTTCTCCAATGAAAGAGTTTTGAAGTCATATTTTACAAATTCCTCAAAAGAATAAGTAGATATATACGGATAAATAAATTTGAATACAGAATCTTTCTTTAAAGTATGTCCAAATTCTCGTTTCTCAAACTCAATAATACGATTCAAAACAGTATCAATAGATATTTCCCTTTTTCTCTGGTCATATATCTTTACCTGCTTTGAACTGACTGCATTAAAAATAATCTTTGCAAGTTCTTCTCTGTAATATCCTGTAATATGTTCAAATTTCTTTGGATTTAAACTGTGGTATATCTCCCATTCAGGATTAAAAACTCCAACATTATGGTATTCGTATTCTATTGAATATGTTGGTTGTTGAGCAAAACCAATAAATGAGATTGTTAAAGCAAAAATAATTATTATAAATCTTTTCATCTTACCTCCTCCTCAAATAATAAATTGGCATTAAACCCCTGAGACCTCCATCCATTCCTATAATCTGAATCATTGGAGAAAGATAATTTACGTTTTTAACAAATTGCGAAGATGGAATATCAAAATACCATTCATCACCAAAGCGTAAATAATCTAAATTATCAGTATTATAATTACCTTTTATAATAGTATCCTTTGGGACATCATTACCATAAATATCCTGTGTATCAATTGTAGTCATCATCTCAAACTGCTTACGTTTGATAATCTCAGCTCTTGTGTAGCTTTCAGTTGAATTGGGCTGAGCATAAACCTTAATCTGTCCCTGCTCTGCCTTTTGCATATAAGATTCAAAATAAGGAAGTGAATACTCTGGCTCAATATGTGAATCCCACCAATGATATGGAGTCTTATTGTAAATTGGTATTGTGAAATGAATGTTTCTCACAACACAAAGAGTGTCTTTCAGCTCTGGCTTAAGACTTGGATATATCCAACCAAGCTCAAAACGGAAAAACTCCTTAGGAACAAGGTCTTCATCTTGAAGAATTACAGAATCTCTTGTGATTATTGGATTATAGCCAATAACTTTCTTATTGATTAACATTGTTTGAGGATTATAAGTCCATTCTTCTTCAAACTTAATTGCCCTGATTTCTTCCTCCAAAAGCTTTTGAAGTTTCTTATCGGTTAAAGTATCTCTAAAGCAGGCTAAGTATTTCTTTTGCAAATCCTTCTTAATGGAATCAAAAACAAGGTTTTCTCTCTCAGAAGTTTTAAAATAAAGTTTCTTTGACTTAACTTGAGAAATTATTGTATCAATAGTTTGCCACCAAAACCTCTTATCAACCAGATAATCATAAACAATGGAATCCTTTTTCACAGACTGTTCAATACGAGAGTTCATAATCTTAACCTCATAAACAATCTTCTTTGAAAGAATCCTTTCCTGCGAAAAAGAATTAAAAGAAATCAGGATAGAAATCATTATAACTCCTATCCTTATGAGACTTTTATCTTTCATTTTCCAACCTTTGTATCAATTTATTCATAAACTATCTTCTATTTATTTTCCGCAAAATTAACGATTTCTTTTTTACTCATCAATATTTAAGTCCTTATTCTTACAACATTCTTCTACCTTGCGGATTATAAATACTTATAATATAATAAAGAAGTGCGGGATAGTTAATACCACTCACGACCAAAGTTATATACAACAACCTAAATTTTACAGCAATAATATCAAGGAGTATATACATATTCCCAATCATTATTTTTTATTTCTTCTTCTGTTAATATTATTTTCTTATCAAACATTTGCTTTGAGGATATTTCTTCCCAACTATAATTACGCATTGTTTGTTCACTAATAAAGAAAAGAGTTACAACTTTTTCTTCACAATTAAGTTGTGGTTTCTTTTTAGTTCCTCCAATATCTATTGCACCATATGCGTAAGCATTTATTCTGTATTCAGGTGAAATTAACATATCTCTATTAGGATCTTTGGTATCTAAAGAAATTAATTGGAATAATTCCAATTTTGGTTCTGAAGGCAAAACATTTACTTTCCCACATTTTAAGTAAACATAAATAGCCTCATCTGAATTATTTCTAATATTTAATTCCCCAATGGCAGGATCATAAGTAAAAATGCATCCTGAAAATAAAAAGATGCAACAAATAAAAATTAGCTTTTTCATATACTATAAAGATACATTATAAAAGAATGATAAAAATAGTTTTTGTTGTGCGGGATTTGTACTCCCGCACTTCTTTATTATTAGGATATGTTATCCGATATTTATTCATTTTATCTTTAAAATCTTTCACAATATATAAATACACTAAATTAGAAATTCTGCTATACAGAGTATTTGGCTTTACCTGTTACTCTTTTCATCATTAATAATTTTTAGCCTTAGGCACCATGGACAAAGTTCTCCATAACAACATTTAGCAAATTCTTTTAGTGAATACATTTGCAATTCTTCATTTGTATCCTTAAAGACAAATATATCATTGTTCTTTATACAAATGTACACTCCGTTCATTCCTAAATTAATGACTAAGTCTATTGCATTAACAGCAAATAACCTTACAATATTAGAGTAAATGGGGTTAGAATGTAAATTGATATATCGTGCATCTCCTCCAGCTATTTCTTCATAATTTGAATTGCAAATAATTGTATTTGCCCTCAAATAAGGAACTTTTTCTTTAGTGGTACATCTTTTTATATCAACTTCATAATAATCAGAATGTAATTTATTAATAAATGAATTATCCATAAAATCCTGCTTTCTCAATGTGCTATCATGACTTAGAAAATAAATATGAAATTGTTTTAAATCTTTCATTTTTGATAATGATGCATCTTGACTTATAAGATAATTGATTCTTTTTTCCAAAGAATCTATAGCAGGTTGAAATCTGCTTTTTAAAGTATCTGATAAGTTTTGAGTATAAGCATTTGTAAAAATACAATTGCAAAACACTATGATTAATAGTATCCTTTTCATTTTATGGTTGTTTGGTCGTGCGGGATTTCTTTGCTTTGCAAAGCGACAAAGTAGATAAGTACTCCTGCACTTCTTTATTATTAGGATTTATAATTCGATATTTAGTCATTTCTTTCTTTTATTACTAACAATATCAACGTCTAATTTGACACATTATCTAATCTGATTCATTACCATAACTCTGTATATTCATTCAACCTGTATTTCATATCTATATTCATTATATAGTTTTCCATGATATTCTTCCACAGATATTGTCTTATCTTTGGTCAATGGATACCTATTCATTAACTCGTTCTTTACAAGAGCTTCTCGCAATTCTTTTGAAACGCAGTTATTAAATTTAACTTGCATAGCATAGGAATTATAGTTTTTTACTACTGCATATAATACTTTTTCTATCGTACACTTTTCAATACCTTTTTTAGAAGTACAAGACGAGAAATACAACATCATCGCAACCATAATAAATTTAATATATTTTAAGTGTTTTGTCGTGCGGGATTTGTACTCCCGCACTTCTTTATTATTAGGATATGTTATCCGAAATTTATTCATTATTATTTCTTTTCTGCAAATATACAATTTTTTGTCGTGTGGGAGTACTTATCAACTTTGTCGCTTTGCAAAGCAAAGAAATCCTGCACAACGGAAAACTAATTAGACATGTAGCTAAATCCCATATAGCATTCAGGAAAATCTGTTTGTACTATTTCACTTTTTTTGATTCTCCCTTTAAATACATTCTTTACTTCATTATCATAAAATAATATTTCATTTTTTTGTATTACATAACTCCCTCTTGATATTATTAACTGATTATTAGTTAAAACATATTTACTATCACTTTTTAATTCCAAACTACTTCCCACAAAGTTAGTATAGAAACCTAAGCTTAATTCATATTTATCATCTACCTTTATTTCATGTTCTTGATTATTTGTTAGTGAAGCAAAATAGAAGCTTGATAGTTTATCTATCCATTGATAATCATCATTATTAGAATTAAAATTACTATCAATTCTAAGCTTAATATTATTCAAACACAAAGGAGGATTTTGTATTATGTAATAATCACTTTCTTTTATTAGAAATAATTTAAGTTTAGATATTTTATCTTTTAATATTATTGTGTCATTTATTTCTTCAGAAGAGCCAAAAGAATAATTAATAGTAAAATATTTAACATCAACTATCACTTCCTGTGAGTTCTTATCATTATTCTTAGAATCTTTTTTATTAATTAAAGCTTCATTTTTTGGTTTTATTAAACCTTTTATATTGAATATGTATTGATTATTTTTATCAATAATAATTTCAGCGTAATAGTTATTAGAATCTTTCTGAGAATAATATCTTCTATTTTGAGATAATGTGCTCAGCGAAAATAACATCAATAGTATTAGTATATTCACCTTCATCTTTGTCGTGCGGGATTTGTACTCCCGCACTTCTTTATTATTAGGATATGTTATCCGACATTTATTCATTATTATTTCTTTTCTGCAAATATACAATTTCTTATTTAATAGGAATATCTTATGGATTGAATATCTATAAGATAACATAGTGCGGGAGTACTTATCAACTTTGTCGCTTTGCAAAGCAAAGAAATCCCGCACGACGGAGAAAGAAAAAATTAAACCTTGATATAAGTAAATTTATATAGGGAATAATTCTTCCTAATCGGCGAATAAATGTAAAAACTCCTTATAAAAAACTTTTTAATCAAGGACTTTTTACCCCAAAGATGCACGTCTTTCATACCAAAAGATGTGCATCTTTCTCTATAAAAGATGTGCATCTTTTTATTTTATATATTTTGGAGATTAGATTTTATTTTTAGAAATGGACTTTAGAATAAATAGTCCTAAATAAATCTACAAGAGGTATTTTCAATTGCAAATATACTGAATTATTTTGAATTGAGTGTTGTATTTTGAACAATTATTTACTCACATTTTCTAAGCAAAGAACTAAGATAAGAAGTGCGGGATGCATCATTTGTTTTGCTAAACGACACATCCCGCACTATATTATTTTTAGGATTTAATTTAAAAGCAAATCAGCTTTTATTTATCATTTCTAATAAGTATCTCATCTATCATTCCGTAGTCTTTGGCTTCTTTTGCTGTTAACCAAAAATCTCTGTCGCCATCTTCTTCTACTTTTTCTATGGTTTGTCCTGAATGTTTGGAGATTATGCTATAAAGTTCTTTCTTTGTTTTAATTATCTCTCTTGCTGCAATTTCAATGTCTGATGCCTGTCCTTCAGCTCCTCCAAGTGGTTGGTGAATCATCACTCTTGAATGTTCAAGAGCTGAACGTTTGCCTGCTGCTCCTGCACATAGCAAAACAGAACCCATTGATGCTGCCAGACCTGTGCATATTGTTGCTACATCTGGACGTATATATTGCATGGTATCATAAATTCCCAATCCTGCATGAACATATCCCCCTGGAGAGTTTAGATATATTTGAATATCTCTTGATGAATCCACACTTTCCAAAAACAATAGCTGTGCCTGAATAATATTTGCAACATCATCATCAATTGCTGTTCCCAAAAATATAATTCTTTCCATCATCAAACGGGAAAATACATCCATTTGAGCAATATTTAACTGACGTTCTTCAATGATTGTTGGGTTGATATAAGCGTTTTTTTGAAAATATGAAGCATATCTTTGATAGGTTATGCTATTAATATTTCTGTGTTTTGTTGCGTAAAGCTTAAATTCCTTATTAAAATCTTTCATATCTTTTATTTTATTATTTTTTTCTTGCTGCGAATTTACGATTTTTCCTAAACTTAAGGCTCAAAAAAGGAATATTCTCTACTTTTTCCCTTTATAACTAACCTCTCTAATCTTGTTGTCACCAAGTGAAAACTCTGCTTTCTTAAGTCTTTCTCTTAAATATTTACCTGGTTTGAAAACACATCTTAATCGTTTAATCAACTTGCTGCTAACCTGTTGAGGATCATCAACCGAAGAAACCTCAAGTACAGGATAGAAAGTCCCCAAATATGTCATTTTAACAGGATGTCCCATCTCCAGCATCCAAGAAATCACAACCTCAACCTCAGACAAGACTCCCAAAATATCTCCTCTGCTCATTGTACTTTTCTTTTCCACCATTTCAGCAATCTCTTCCATCCCAACAACAGGCTCTAACTGCATTTTGGGAATGTATTTTGTTTGTGCTACAGAGTTTTTTGTGATTTTTCTCCTTTGTTTGAAATATTTAATACCCATACCAAATAATTTTTAAATTGTTATTTTGAATTTTTAAACTACAATTCAGAACTCTTATCCAATAATTTTAGACTGCAATCCTATTATTCTAAAATATAATCAAGTTATTCTGAATTATAACCTTATCTTTTTGAATTATGATCACTATATAATACTCAAAAATCGTCGATTTTATTGTTAAAAACGTCGATTTTTTATTCAAAATCGACGTTTTTATATTAATAAACGACGTTTTTTAGTTTAGGAGCGACGATATTTGACTGCAAACACTTTATAATAATTCAAAATCTCTTTATCTTTTTTCAAAAAAATAAAGTCTGAGTTCAAAATATCCTTATAATAATTACTTGTTTCTGTGCATTAACTTATTTGCAAAGCTAATCAGGGTTTGTTTTCTTTGATTATCTACTCCAATCTTATCCAAACTTTCCATTGCCTTGTTATTATACTCCTGCATAAGCTCCTGTGCAATGGCTTTAAGGTTTAGTTTGTGGTAAATTGATTTAATGGCGTCTTCTTTTTCCTTTTTATCGAAGTTGGTGGAGGAGAAATATTTTGTCAAAATCTCTTTATCATCCTTTTCAGCAAGTTCAAGAGATTTTAAATAAAGGAAAGTCTTCTTATTATCAGCTATATCTGTTCCTGTTACCTTTCCAAAATCTTCTAAATTACTCCAACAATCCAATATATCATCTTGCAACTGGAAGGCTATACCTATATTTAATCCAAAATCATAAAGATAATCCATATCCTTTTTATCTGCAAAAGCTGTAATTGCTCCCAATTTAAGGGCAGAGGCAAGAAGAACTCCTGTCTTAAGGCGTATCATTTCAATATATTCTTCAATGCTTACATCATCTCTTTCTTCAAAACACATATCCATAGCTTGACCTTCACATACTTCAATTGATGCATTGGTAAAGGTTTCAACTAAATCATGTATTTGACTGTTTTCTGCCTTTAATAAATAAGCAAAAGCCTTGGCAAACATTGTATCTCCTGAAAGTATTGCTGTATTGGTGTTGTATTTATTATAAACCGTTGGCATACCTCTTCTTAAAGGAGACTTATCCATAATATCATCATGCAAAAGAGTGAAATTATGAAGTACTTCTATTGCAATTGCTGCTGGTTTAGCCTTTTCAATATCTCCAGAAAAAAGCTCTGATGCCATAAGAGCTAATAAAGGTCGTATCCTTTTCCCTCCTTGGTGCATGGCATATTCAATAGGTTCATAAAGATTATTTGGAGAAGCTAAAAAACTTTCTTCTTCTATTATCCTTATTGCTATTTCCTGTAATTCTTCTATTGTTCTCATATTATAAACATTTTAGCATAACTCCACACATAAACCTGGCTGCCTGTCCATCTCCAAATATGTTTGGATAGGTTTTTGGAGGAGTATTTATATAATTATTTACTGCATGAACTATTTTATCATAGTCTGCATCAGCAATAGCTGCATTACCACATTCAACTATTTCTACCCATTCTGTTTGAGGACGTAGTATAACACAAGGTTTTTCAAGATAATAAGCTTCCTTTTGAACTCCACCTGAATCTGTTAAGATTAGTTTTGAATTAGTTTCAAGATATATCATATCAAGAAAAGAAACAGGATCTATAATTTCTATATTTGAGTTATTTTCAATTTCTTTGGCAAAGCTTTCTCCCAAAGTAAGGGGCATCATCTTCTTGGTTCTTGGATGAAGTGGAAGTATTATCTTTTGAGTTTTACTTATCTCTTGAATAGCTTTAAATATTGGCTTAAGACGATTTGCATCATCAGTATTAGTGTTTCTATGAATAGTGCAAAGAATAAAATCTTTTCCATAACAGGAAAGAGGAGTTTCTCTATCTTTAATCATTTTAGAGAAATGAAGAGTATTATCATACATAATATCACCACTATGATAAATATTTGGTTTATTCATACATGGCTTTTCATGAATTTCTGTACTGAACCCTTCTCTAATTAAATTATTATATCCAGCCTTTGTTGGAGAAAATAAAAGAGTTGAAGCATGGTCACACATAATACGGTTTATTTCTTCTGGCATATACTTGTCAAAAGAACGCAATCCAGCTTCAATATGAACTATTGGAACATGAATCTTAGATGCAGCAATTGCACCAGAAAGAGTTGAATTAGTATCTCCATAAAGAATAATAGCGTTTGGCATTTCAGTTTCCAGGATATTTTCTATCCCTTCAATCATCTTTGCAGTTTGCTCACCATGTTTTCCAGAACCAACAGCAAGATTATACTTAGGTCTTGGAATATCAAGTTCAGTAAAGAAAACCTCAGACATATTCTTATCATAATGCTGTCCAGTATGAACAATTATTTCCTCAATATCATCCTTATAGTTTTCCTTAATAGCCCTACTAATAGCCGAAGCCTTAATTATCTGAGGCCTCGCCCCTATTATTGTTATTATCTTTATCATTGATAGATTGTATTTATGCAAAATTACATCAACTTTCTAAGCTCTTCAAATAATCCTTCTGCAATTTTATCTCGGTTAAAGTTTTCTGAAGCGTATTTTAGGCCGTTTTCTCCTAATTGTTTTGAGAGTTCAGGGATATTGTATAGGGTTAGGATTTGCTTTACTAAATCTTCTGTGTTTTCTGGTTCAAAGCTTAAGCCACAATTTCCTTCATCTATAAATAATTCTTTTGCTTCTCCTTCCAATCCTAAGAGAATAGGTTTCTTTAGTGCAAGGTTTTCAAATATCTTGGAAGGAATGGCTCCCTTAAACAAATCTAATCTCTTTAATGGAACTATGGTTGCATTCATATCCATAATTATTTCTTGCATCTTTGACTTTGGAACTGCATCATAAAATTCAAGATTTTTAAGTTGAAGTTCTTCTTTCAGAGCTAATAATCTTTCTTTTTCAGGACCAGAACCAAGCATTACAAACTTAATTTTTGGCTTATCTTCTAAGATTTTAGCAGCATTCAGGATTATATCCAAGCCTTGTGCATGACCTATTATTCCTCCATAAAATAAAATAAAATCTTCATCAGAATATTCATTAGCTTTTCTCCAGGCATTTGATTCAGATTGTGTTTTATTTACATCATAAAACTTAATATCAACTCCATTCTTTAACCAGTAAACTCTTTTGTTTGGAAATCTTGACTGAATATTTCTAACAATTCCCTGTGTTTGTCCTGTAATCAGAGCTGACTTGCGGTAACAAAACTCTTCCAGTCTTGTTGCAAGAGAGAGAAGCGTTTTATTATGTATAATATCCAGTTTCTCTGCACTTTCTGGCCAAAGGTCTGAAACATTAAATATCATCTTTGCTCCTTTTGCTCTTGAAAGCAAATAAGCAGTTATTCCTAAAAACAAAGGTGGAGATTCAACAAGCAATACGTCTTGTTTCTTTATTTTAAAAAGTCCAAACCATAGAGAAGAAAAAACAAAAGAAAAATAATTTAGTAAACGAGGGATTATAGCCTTTGACTTACTTACATAAATCCAGGAACGATGAACCTTAAGTCCATTCATATCTTCTTTGCAGTAACATTTTCCTTTATACTCCTTATGAACTATCATTTGAGGATAATTAGGCATAGCAGTTAGAACAGATATATCAATTCCTTTTGATTTTAATCTTAAAGCCAATTCATATAAACGGTTTTGTGGTGCTCCAACTTCTGGTGGAAAATATTGTGTAAGTATAAGTAGTTTCATTCTCTCTTTAATATATAATTTATTAATTCTTCTTTATTCCACTTTCATAAAAATCAACAAGCAATTTCTCTTGAGAAGACCAGTTATAATTATCTTTTACTGCATTATAACCTTTTTCAGCCATTTGTTTTGCTAATTCTTTATCTGAAATTATGGTTTTTATTGCTTTTGTTATTTCATCTATATCTAATGGATTAACAACTATACCACAACCTGTTTCATTTGTAATTTCTTCACAAAACTTAACAGCAGAAGTAGAAACTATTGGTAATCCAGCTTGCATATATTCAAATTGTTTAATTGGAATTGAATATATATGATTAGGGGCTGATTGAAGCAGAACTAAACCTAATGTAGATTTAGAATATACTTTTTCATATAACTCATCATGAGGAATATAATTCATATATATTACATTACTCCATTCTGGAAGAGATTGCATTTCTTTTAAATAATCTTCACTATCAAAAGGACCTGCAAGAAGTAATTTAACTCCTGCCTTAGCACAAGAAATAATCATCTCTTTTACTCCTCTAATTGGAGTTAGGCCTCCAACATAACAAGCAAGGGGTGGATTAATATCTTTATCAAAATTAGGTGTTTGAGTTAATGATAAAATTGGATAGTTCTTTATTATTTGTATCCTTTTAACTCCATAACTTTTAAACTTATTTGCTATTTTATCTGTTACAGTAACAATACCACTAATCCTTCTTGAATAATATATTTCAAATGATTTTGCAATATAATAAAGAGGTCTCCTAAATATTTTAGGAATATAATCTCTTTGTAGCATAAGAGCAGGGAAATCTTCATGAGAATCAAAAAAGACTTGGTTCTTTGAATTCTTTAATCTCTTACCTGCATAAAGTAAATCAGGGTCGTGAAAATGATATATATCTGCATTTATCATTTTAGCTACATAATAAGCATTATGAACAGATAAAAACAATCTCTTAATTCTATTTTTATAATAACCTGAATCAATAATTTTTATTCCTGATATTGTTTCATTTCCTTTACCATCAGCAACAATTAAATAAACCTCAAAACCAAGATTTGCCAAGGAAACACATTCCTTATGAAATATTCTTGAATCATATCTATTATGAACTGTGGTTATATGTACAATTTTTATTCTTTCTGCCATTAGCTTTTAAATTCTTTGTCAAATATTGAATAGAACTTCTTTCTGTTTGCATCCTTAGTTCCTTATTAATAATTAATATCATTTTTCATCGTAAATTTATCAACAATAAAAAGACGGCGATTTTTATTTCGCCGTCCATAAATCATAATGATATCAATCTACAAAATAATTAATTTGTCCGACTTAATTGATTCTTTACCATTAGTTATAATATAAAAATAAGAACCAGATTTAAAGTCTTGTAAATTTATTGTTTGTACTCCTTTATTATTATTAAGAGTTTTAGTTAATAGTTCTACACCTTTATTATCATATATTTTTATTGTATAAACTTGTTTTGGAGGTAAATTATATGTTATAGTAATATAATCTTTTGCAGGATTAGGAGCAAGTATTACATTATCTTCGAATAAATTAATTAAATGATTTGATTTTATTTCCTTGCTTTTAGTATTTGGATTTATAATAATATAATCAGGATGATAATTAGGATTTGGATTATAGAAGTTAAGATAAGCTTTAACTTTATATCCTACTCTTGTATTAGAATTAGACAAAGTCTCCATTCTTTCGTCTATAGACAAAAGATTAGTTGCAGTATCTCTACTTTCCATAATTTCCAATAAAGTAAAATAATCATTAATAGTTTCACCATTATACTTTTCATTATCCGGATTAGATAACAACGAATTTAAAAGATTTCTTGCATTGGTATATTCTCTAGTCTCAATATATGAATCGACTAATTCATATTTCGCATCTATATTCCTTATATTATTTAGAAGATATCTATATTCAGAAGCATTAAATCCTAAACTATCATTTATAGTTCTATATATTTGTTCTCTTTTTATATATTCCATGTCACTTAATTTAGAAGAAATATTGCTCTCTATAGATGTTCTAAATGTTTTAGTATCCCAACTATCTCTTATCATTTCCTTTCCATTAGCAGTTAATAATACATCACTTTCATCATTCTTCATAAAGTCTACGTATTCATCTTTTTGTGTTGCCTCAGGATTTGATAATGCTATTTCTAAATATATTGGTATTGGTAATTTTTGGGATTTTGCTAGTTCAATAAGAACGTCAGGAGATAGATATGGAGATTTACTTATAAACTCTTCTCTCATTGCCCATACTTCATCAGTCCAAGTTCCTTGTATTTTATCTAATAATGCATCCTTTGAACCACCATCTAATAAATTATTATAACTATATAACAGTGAAATATAATCATTTTCCAATGCAACAAATGCATTGCTTAATGTTACGTTATCCCATAAGTCATAATTTTTCAGACACACTCCATTAGTACTATTGGCTAAATAATTATATACAAGTGATGTTATTGCTAAAGGTTTTTTATTCCCAATCTGTGTAGAATAGTAATTAATAACGGATGTATTGTCATTAAATATATCACTGCCTAATATAGATGTATTTTGTGCAAACACGTTCTCTGCAGATAAAGAAATATCTCCACCATCTTGATTAATTGCAATACCATTTTTTATTAAATTATTTGGAGTTACAACTATAGCATAATTTGATTCTATAAAGTTATTACACATATATTTTAATCCTGTTGATGGCATATTGCTAATCCCTCTATTATTACCAATAGCTTGTGAAGCTTGGAATAAGTTTATAAAATTATTATCACTTATTCTGTTAGCTCCTTCACCTGAACTTTTAACTTGAACACCTATTTTATATGGATGATCGCTATTAAGTCCAATAAAGTCATTTTCTTGTATTTGATATCTTGAGCATCCATGAACAGCGACTCCAAATGCAGCATAATCTGGGAAATCTCCTTGGGGTTTGTGAATTGGTTTTATTCTAAATAAGTTATTTTTTATAGTAATATTATTTGATGCTACTGAAAATATTCCGGAGAAATTATCTTCAAAATATGATGTCTGTACATTAAAATTTTTGCTATGTGAGATATTTTCTGCCCTTATTCCATATGTCAAGTTTATAAACTCACTCCTATCTACCTCTATTCCTGTTGGTATTGGAATAATTTTACCTTGCACTGTAAATCCTGCTTCTTCTGAATATATTCCTTGTTTTGAAACTTCATTATTATTTGTTAATGTATTTTTAAAGTCACATGCAATAAATTTTACTCCTTTAACATCCCATAATGTAACATGATCTAATCTTAGCTTATCATTCGAATATATGTTCTCATTCCACTCAAATGTACAATTTGTAAATTTACTTACATTATCTATTTCTTCATTATTTGTATTTATATTTTTATAAGACATAAACTCAACACTCCTTATATTATTCCTAAAGGTAGTATTACTTGCATTTACAATTCCTCCCATGGAGTTCCAATCGTCACTTTTCCAAAGTGAAACAGCATTTCTTGCATTCTCTATTATTGAATTATTCTTTAATTCTAAATATCCCTGATATTGTACTAATTGACTTTGGTTCTTATTGCCATATATTTCTATTCCTCCCCAATAATCTCCTTCACAATTTCCATCAACATAACTTGTAAGAGTAGAGTTATCTATTATAAGTTTAGCATTTGGCTCTACTTTTATTTTTACTTTTGGGGTTAGTGATACAGTAGTGTTTTGTATGGTCAAGGTATGCCCTGATTTTACTGTAAAATCATTACCCAAAGTTTTTGGTGTTGTCCAAGTTTCATTACCGAGTGTTTCTTGCCTTACAAATTCAATGATTTTTATACATCCATTTATTGGAATACTATCTAATGTTGACAAGCAGTCTTTTTTGTATTTTCTATATTCTGCATAAGAATTTACTCCTAAACTCGCATCTGGGTAGAAATTAATCACTCCACCATTTGTTAAATTAATATTTGCATCTTTTGCAACACAAATAAATGCACCATCTTTAATATCTATTTTGCTATTCCCCTTTAATATTAAATTTGTATTAGGTTTAATTATTAATGTTGCACTTGAATCTACAATTATTCTTGAATTGTCATTTAATTCTATTGTTGCATTACTATCTAAAACAAAAACACTTTCTTTTTGTATAATTATATTTTTATTTTCTTTAACTCTCAAATAACTATTTTTAGCAGTAGTAATAATTGAAGGATTAATAAATTCTCCATTATACTTCGTCATTCTATTCGTTGTGCCACTTTTATCTATAGTAATATTAGCATTAATATTTATTGTATCAGTAGGGAAAACAATATCACCACACATTCTAATATCATTATTAAAATTATAATCATTAAATCTTATTCTAACGGTCATATTTCCTAATGAATCTTGACTAAGGACTTTTATAGAAATTCCATTTAAATATATTGGTTTAAGTTTTTGATAATCTATAGGCAGATTCGGAATTCCTTCATAGAATCGCTGAAATGTCATTATTGGTGGATTAGTTCCTATTCCAATAGAATCTCCCACTCTAAAAGCTGAGTTAGAAGCAAAATTTCCATATATAATATTATTATCTAACTCAACGAAATCATCAAATTCTCCATAATTAATTTCTCCATTATTATTTTTGTCATTATAGAAAATAGAGGATAAACCATAACCACTATATGGATTTTCTTCTAATTTATTAAAATTAAATATCTTATTCCAACAATATGCAGAATTTGTACTATCTAAATTCAAAATATTAAAATCAAATCTTCCTCCTCTATCATACAAATATAGACCACACCCTCCTCTTTCTGTAACCGTTTGAGATGAAGTCAATCTATCATTTAAAATGTATTCCGAATATATCATTAATCCTGTTGGAGAAGGAGGTAGAGATGTTCCACAAAGCTCCGAAGTATAATCCAATCTTCTATCAAATCTATTTACTCCTTGATGATTTTCTATCCAAATATGTTGATAGTCTTTCCCTGTTAAATAATTATATGAAAAATAAGGTACTCTTATTCTAATAGCTTCTCCCGAAGTCATATAATCCTTTAATACTATAACTGTATCATTAGTAGAGTTATTTAAATCATATTTAATATCATTCCATCCCAATAAATAACTTTCCCATGCATTTGCACATCCAAAAATCTCATTTGTAATACATGACATTAACCCCCAAAATTTTGTTGCTTGCAAATGATAAAAATTTTTTCCATCTCCAGAAAAAGAATTCCTATTTACTGTTCCATAATGAGGAGCATTATATAATTCATGACCAAATTCATGTGTATAAGTTTTGATTTGTATATTTATTCCATTTGGTGCTACAAAACCATATCTTAAATTATATTTACCTATTTTATTACCACTCATACCAGAGAGGCCACCAGCACTACCACGCCAGCCATTAATTCCTTGAATAGGGAGTTGTAAATTATTCCAACTATTTGAATATCTAAAGTTAAAAATAATATAGTCGATAATACTATCTCCTTCAATATCTTCAGAATTATCCCTAATCCAATTAGAACCTTGTCTATTATCATAAGTTGATAATATTGAATCTATATTTTGTATATTTTGTAATTTTTCAACTGCTAAAGAGACTAATTCATCCCAACTAGATTTTCCTATATAATTATCAATTTCTATAGGCAAAAAATTTCCATATAATTTGAATCTTTTATCTACAGAAAGCTGTTTCGACATTTCATAAAAATACCTTGACAAGCTAGAATCATTTTCTGAAATATTATTAAATATGGTCGTATCTTCATAAAGAAAATTATTGTTTAATGCCCAATTTGGCAAATCTTGATTTAAAGGCCAATTTATATCATCTACATTATGATCTTTAAATTTAACACAAACTACCAATATTTTTAGTTTCCCTTTTGGTGTGAATGCAGATCCATAATCACTTCTATATACTGCATCTTGAGCATAACTATTAATACTACTTAGAAAGATTAATCCTAAACACAATAATATTACTTGTTTCATATGGCTAATTATTTTTTAATTATCTTTTTGTTAATAATAGTGTCTTTACGCTTAAGTTTTAATATATAGATTCCTTTCTTTAGGAAATCTAAATTAATTGTTATGTTATTATATATTTCTTTTCTAAAAACTTCCCTTCCAAATAAATCAATTACACTTAAACTTATTGGATATTTATCCGAACTAATATTTATCTCTTTATCAATTAGTGTTGGATAGACTTTAATTTGGTTATTGTTTGCTTCAATTTCTTTTGTATCTAAACGCATATAACAATAGCCGTATCCAGCATCATAAATTATATTATTGTTTTTATAAGCACATAAAAGATTCCAAGTTGAATGAGAATGATCATAATGGTTAATAAAATCTCCATTGCTTCCAATTCCTTCAATCCAATAAACTCCTGATTGAGGATAAAGAGGAACTTCTCCATTAAAAAAGATTCTTTTACAATATTGATTATCTATTAAAACAGAATCAATAAAGCTTACAACCAAAGGGTCAGAATAAGCCAAATAATTTTCATATGTAATATGAAACGTATCATTTAGGCTAAGATTGAAATCTAATAAAATATATTCTCTTGGGAAATCATAACTATCCCCATTACAAGATGTATTATTGTAAGTGAAAACATATACTCTGTTGCTATCTTCTCTAATCCAGTCAATAGTTTGCCAATTAGCAGTTAAGTTTGTATCATAATTAATTGTTTTTTGGAGTTTAAAATAGTTCCTACCATCAATAATTGTATCTTCTGAAAGAATCCTATATAAATTGGTAGTTTTTTTTAATTCTTGAGTCCCCCTAAAAGTATGCAAAACATTCCATTGCTTTGTTGTGTCAATAATTGACTTATTAACTTGAGAATAACTAATCTTGCTTGATAAACTGATTAAGCAGATGATTAAAATAAGGGATAACTTTTTCATAAGGCTAATTATTTATTTGTGATTTTCTATTATTATAATGCTAATCTAAAACAATTTAAATATATAATTCGAGGCAAATATATTAAATAATTCAACATAAATACAAAATCTTCAAAATATTTTATTTTGTTATCTATTAGTTTTTAAACTCCTTGTCAAAAATTGAATAAAACTTCTTTCTGTTTGCATCCTTTGTCCCTTCTCTTTCCATCAAATCAATATTATATTTAACCAGAATGTCATAATCCAGTTCCAATGCTCTTTCTATATAGTTTGAAGAATAATCCGAAACAATTATTCCATTCTTTCCATCCTCAACCCATTCCCTATTGGCAATTAAATCACTCATAACAGGAATACAACCTGCTGCCATTGCTTCCATTAAAGAAATTGGAGTATTGTCTGTTTCAGGTATTGAAACCCATATCTTTGAAATAGAATAATAATAGTTATTTGTTTCCTTTTCCACCCAACCAATAAATTCTACCTTATCCTCAACTGCCAGTTCCTTTGCAATTCTTCTAAGATTTTCCTCATCTCCAGTTGCTCCAATAACCAATTTCCAATCCTCTCTACCATTCTTCACAAACCTTGCAAAGGCTTCAACAATTTGAGGAATACGATATAAAGACTTATGCAAACGATTAGAATAAACAATATTTTGCTTTTCCATTGGCTTACATCCAGGCTCAAACCCAGAATTGGCAACAACAACATTCAAATCCCTGCCAGCCAAAGCATTCATTTTTTCTGCAGCAAACCTTGCCCCAGTATTAAAGTATTTCCCTCTCTTAAGAACAAACTTTGCTAATTGTTTATAGAAGAAACCCTTTTGAGGAGTAGTCAAAACATCACTACCCAAAGCAATCACCAAGGTAGGAATATTCTTTGTATTGGCAATAATGGTAGCGAAAGCACTTGTAGAGACTTGAATAATAATAATAAAATCAGGCTTATAATCCTTAATTACTCTGTTTATCCTATGAGGAAGTAAAGGAATATTAAGAGGGTTAGAAAAAGAGAAGTCAAGAATCTTATGCTCTATTTCCTTAAAATCATCATACTCCTTATCAGTAATAAGAAACACATCAGAAAAATAATCCTTTATTAAATCAATAGTATTAAAAGTGTGAATACCACTACTCCCAACAACCAATAATTTTCTTTCGCTCATAAACAATAACAAAATTTATAGCTACAAATTTACAAATATATTTTGAGAGTTATGTTTGAAACATGATTATAACATTAGCATTCCTGTAATTTTTCAAAATCCCTGCTTATAGGCATTTTGAAATTACTCTTATAGCTTTTTATCATAATATATTATAGTATGTTCGGGGTTACCGAACTTTTGAGATAATGAAATCTTATAGCAGGGGAATTCTTCTGAAATATTTTCTTCAAACAATTTAACAGAAATAGTACCTAAATCTTTATTATGTATAAAATAGTAAACTCCAGGTTTAGTTATATTTTTTTTAATGCAGTTTAAAAGATTATCGTCTTTATACTTCTTGTATGGATAGAAGGTAGCATTATAAATGAAAAGGCTCATTGAATAATTTAATTTCCCCTTTTTGTTCTTCACCTTTACTTTTAATTCATTAGAAAACTCACTTTGTTTAACACTAAACTTTGTTTTAAGTTTATAATCGGCATCAATAAAATAACGAGATTTCATTTCATCAAATAAAAATATTTCTGCTGCTCTACAATCAAACATTTGAGATATTGAATCAATTGTTATTTTATTGTCAATTACCGTAATTATTATATTACCTTTATTATCACACATACTTAGTAAGTTCAATAAATTATCAGTTCCGCCAATATAGCGAATATGTTCACTCTGAATTCGACCTATAGGAACTTCAATATTGCCTTCTTTGCATATTATTTTATCTTTATCAATCTCACAATTATTTTTATAGAGAAGTTCCAAACTCATTTTTTGTCCAGAATTTATTTGTTTTGATAAGTTTTCAAGACATTCATTTTTCAATAATTCTTGCGTTATTCTTATTTCAGCTCGTTTAAGAGCCTCTTTTTCCTCTTCTAATTTCTTTTCTGCATCTAAAATAGCTTGTTCTTCCTTTGTTGGTTTAAAAAATTCAGATAAATAGTATGATGCATTGCGTTTCCCATCCATACCAATTGTCTCACCCCAATTAAAAAAAGCATATTCATTAAGTGCATTGTAGTTATCTGTAACTGCTTGCATATATTTACCATTTATTTTCAATTTGACATCCTTATAAAAAGCAAATGGAAAAGATCCATTACTCATCTGATAGTTATATCCAGAAAACATAGCTTTATCTCCATTTGATTTTGTCAAAGTTACAGCATTTATGAACTCAAAAATTCTTTTATCAAGTGACCAATCTTTTCTTGCTACAGAGAATTTATATTCTGTAATCGCATTTAAAATTTCATTTTGAAGTAGTACACTTATACCAACTCCACCATACATTTGCATTTCATCATTATGACTCTTATATTTCCAAATATTAAAATGCTTTAATGGGTTATATTGTATTTCAACATTAATAAGACCTACATTATCTTCATAAGATACATTAATATTAATGAGAGATACTTCATATTCTATATTATTTCTATTCCATGCAGTAACAAAAGTCTGAATATTTGATATGTCTTTAAACTTATTTGCATATTCTTTAGATAAGCCTTCTGTATTTACTTTTACATTTCTTTCTGAAATTTGCGAATATGATTCTACAATATTAAAACATACCAATAGTATTAATAAAATCCATTTCTTCATATCTAATTATGAGGCATTATATGCTCATTCCTCATCTCGGCTTTAAATTAATATAAGGATTCATTAATTAGAGCAAAAATATTACTTTTTTCCTAAATCAAACAACTCATTACATTTCTTGCCACTTCTTCTTCTTTTTGCTTTGTATTGCTCTAAGTGTTTTTTGTTCTTTGTCTTCATCTTCTCCATTATGCTATTTTTTTATATTCCAAGAGATACAATGCAAAGCACCTCCTTCTTTAGCTATTGCAGTACAATCAATCTGTCTTACTCTGCATAATGGAAATGCATCTTGAATGTAATTTTTTGCCTGTTCATCTTCTTCTATTCCAAACTTAGGTACAATAATATTATTGCGAACTTGCAAGAAGTTGATATATGCCCAATTCAAATCTTTGTTAGGATTATCAACAGTAAATAACATTTCTGTAACAGTAAAACCGTTGTCTTCTAGCACCTTTCTGATTTGAATTGCTTCTTCTGCTTCATGCTCACGATGATTACTCATAAGAATACGGTTATCTCCACAATATTTAATAAAACCATCAGAATGTCCGTAAACATCAACATTTGTCTCATGTGGTTGTCCTTTAGGACGCCAAGGAATAATAACTACTTTGTGCTTAAATACGTCTTCCAACTTTTTAAGAAAAGCTTTATCTCCTTTCTCCTTATTGTTCTCAGTAAATACTTTTTCCGTCATAACTACATTATCACCGCATAGAACAACATTACCACCATCTATAATTATATCTGTTTCTCTGTATTTTATCCCTAACTTACGGCAAGCTTCAGTACAGTCTGTTACAAAATAATCTTGGCCTTTAACCTTTACCAAATAGTCAGGAGCATATTTGTATTTTAGAAAATCATTTTCTTCTAATTGGATTGGCATATAATCTCTTGCCCAAAAATCTTTTGTGTCATAAATCCTTGCATAACGAATATTTAATTCGTCAAATAAATCTGTCAGGTTTTTATAGAAGTCTTTATAATCTTTCCATATATTTAGTTTGTGTGAAAGATAAACAATATTGGTGTCTTTGTCCTGTATCATAAACTACAATTTATTAGAATTTAGGAAACTTATATTAATACTTTTTATTTATTCATTAAAGGGCAAAAGCTTCCTTTTAAATCCTTTAAGGAATATTCGACAAATTTACAAATATATTTTGACAGCTAAGGCATGAGGTTAGATTATATTATCCTTGAGAGAGATAAATTATTGATTTAATCTTGTTATTAGATTCCTTATCATCTTTATCTCTTTGGCAGGTAAATAAACCCTGAGTTATGTGTAATATTTGATTTCTCAAATGTTCCTTCTGGGGCTAATGATTTATCCATAAATGTAACGCCAATTCCATAAGGGTTAGAGTAAGTTTGTTCTTCTTCTGGAGTTGTTGGAGTTGTGGTTGTATTGGAACTTGTATTGATTTCTGTATCTTCGTTTTCAGATGCTTTTAGATTAAGAAACTCTATACCGTACAAGTAATTGTCCGACTCCCATAATTCATTACAATAAAACACTGTGTATTTATTTTGATTAAAGTAGTTTTGAAATTCTTCTTGTGAATAAAAATCATCTCCAAACAATATATTATTTGTAGCATAATAAGAATAATCAGAGCTATTATTGACTGAATTAATACATTCACTTTGACAAAATTCATAATTAGATAAGGTCTTATCTATATTATTATTCATCTTGCCATGGCTTACCCTATAAATAATATTTGATTCATTTATGTATATAGCATATGTCACCGTAGTGTCAGAATTAGCAAAACCATAAATATTTTCTTCTGAATAATCAGTTAATTCTCTATATCCTTTTGCAAGTAAATCAGCTTTAACAGAATTGTAATTTAATCCAACATAACGCTTAGCGTCTTTTAATGAAATATTGGTATAAGGCTTTGTAGTTGGAGTATTATCTTTATCCTCTTTACAAGAATAAAAACTAATAATGCTAAAGGTAATTACTAATAATACAATAATCTTTTTCATGATATTTTGTTTTAATAGTTTATATTTACCTGCAAAGATATTCTTTTTTAGTAAATATAAGCATAAATATCTTTTTTTTGTTCTCGCTTTCTATGATTTTGTTATTTCGATTATTATTTATAATTTTGCCAATCTAAAATCATTGGATGTTTAATAATTTATTTATTTCGGATATTGTATTATAAGAATCTGTGTCGTATATAGGTTCTTCCTTTAAGTTGTTCTCAAATATTTCATTTGGGGATATAGTCGTTTATTTAAATAATTTTTAACGCTCACAAATTGTAAATCATTAGTAGATTTGCTTTGTGAGACAATACAAATAATCATGAATACAGAAAATAAATTAATAGTAGATTTCGATTTTCAATTAGTTATTAACTATTTTGCAGGTATTAGCTCTCAAGGTCCTGGTGGAGAAAAGGAAACCCTTAAGGCATTAAGCTTTTTGGATAATACTTCTTCTAAAATTAAGATAGCAGACTTAGGATGCGGTACAGGAAAACAGACAGAAATTATTGCATCAAATATTGATTGAGAAATTACTGCCGTTGATATAGCCCCCAAGATGATTGAAGGGCTTAACAAGAGAATAAAAAAGAAGAATTTAACCAATAAAGTTAAAGGACTTGTTGCTTCAATGTGCGAACTTCCTTTTAAGAAAAATGAATTTGATGTAATTTGGGCTGAAGGCTCAATTTATCATATTGGATTTGAGAAAGGCTTGAAAGAGTGGAAGCAATATCTTAAACCAAATGGCTATATGGCAATAACGGAATGTTGCTGGTTAAGCAATCAAAGGCCAAAAGATTCAAGCTTTATAACAGAAAATGTATCTGAGGTAGATATGATTTCAACAAAATTAAAGATAATTGAAGACTGTGACTATAAACCAATAGCACATTTCATATTGCCTGAATACACTTGGATAGATAATTATCATTCTATTGCAAAAACTCGTTTCAAACCATTTCTTGAAGAAAACAATTACAGCTTTGCAGCTAAGGATTTTGTTGAAAGAATGGAGCAAGAGATAGAATATTACCAAACCAACAAAGAATACTTTGGTTATGTCTTCTTTATATTCAAAAATATCTAAGACTAATAAAGTAATTAGTAAGAATCATCTACATGAGAGGGGGAATTTTCCTCCTCTTTTTTATAATCTACAATTCACATATTTATAAAATACTTTCTCTTAATAAATATCCATGTATAGAACCTAGTTCAATCATGAAATCAAGAATTGGGATAATCTTATTTTTTAATCTTAGTTCTTCCTTGATTTTTTGTCTATTAATGAAAATATATTTTCTCAAAAACTTCTCTAAGTAGTATAAAGTATTTGATTCTAAATCGTGGAAATTCAAAGAATTGTTATTTGATACAATTGTATAAATCCAGTCAATTCCCTCATCTTTAAAGTTAGTTCCTATTGAATTCAAAACTCTGACAATAGAATACAATACAGCAGGAATGTTTCCTATTTCTTTTGAAGAATTAGTATAAAGTGACAAATTTTCTTTTTTTAAACTATGCCAATCCTCAACACCATCATTCCACTTCAAAGCTAATAAGTAATTCCATATAACTTCCCTTAGATGATAAACTTTTGGATTGCCACACAATTCTTTTATTTTAGGATATAGTTTATTCCAAACATACCAAAACTGCTCCTGTTTTTTTAGCGAATCTTCTGCAATTACTATTTGCTCAATAAATGAAGCTGTTTCTTCAGTTGAAGAAAAAGAAGCAATAAATGGTTTTAGGAATGCATCAATTTCGCTTTCTTCTCTTTGTAAAATGAAATACGCAAAATTTTTGAAAACATGTCGACGTAACAAATAAATATTAGATTTATCTCCTGAATCGTATTTATAACTTCTCCTATCTTTTAATAACCATGAAGCCAATAAAGGCAAAGACTTCTCGTAGATGTCTAAGTGAATTTTATCTTTTGTGTCAGAAGGAATTAATTGAAGAACTATTTCCAAATCATGAATATCAAGTGGAGCAATATCATGAATATCAAAAGATATATTTTCAAAAGTAAAATCAGAATTTATCTTATCTAACTTTTCAATAATTGAACTCTTAGAGATTCTTCCCCAACCTTTTTCTTTCCTTATTTTCTCAATAATATTTTTATAAATAGGTTTGAGTTTTATGTATCCGAATAAAATTGATTGCGCAACTTTTGCATTTTGTTTCCACAATTTTGCTTTGTGAATTGATTCAATGACGTAATCGCATATTCTTTTATACTCACCAATAGGCGTTTCATCGAAAAGGCTCAAGACCATTATTGAAACATAATTTTCTGCTTCTTCTGGATATTCATTTATTAATGCAGGAATCGCATGAACAGACGCTTCAACACCATCACTTATTTGATAATTGTAATCATCAGCAAAAAGATTAGACAAGGAAGAATGAATAATTTCTTTGCAGAAATCTTTATCTTCTTTTGATAGTTTGTCTTTGTATTCAATCATTAATTTTGAACAAGAAAACGCAGGTATGGAATAATCGAACATTCTCATCTCATTTTGTCCTGATGTTAGTTCTTCAATAAGTTGTTTCGTCTCTGATAAAGCTAAAAGAGGATTGTTGTCATATTCCTCACATTTTTTGTTTTTGTTTTTCTCTCCAATTAAAAAGTCTGACCATATTTTTAAGAAGGTATATTTAAAAGTTTCTTCAAATTGTTTATGGGTTTGCTCACTCAGTTCTCTATTTTCAGCAGAAAGTTTTTTAAGACTAAATTCAATAAGTAGATTATTGCCTTCTTGTTCAGATATTTTAAATTTAAGGTTTCTTCTATCCATTCTTGCCAACAGAATTCCAAAAGATTTGCTTGTTGAAAAATTTGATTTATATTGGTCAATTATCTCATACAATTTTTCGATGAATTCTTTGTTTTGTTCTTCTGTAAATTCTTTTACTCCCAAAAGTTGATAATTCAAAAACAATAATTCTAAATTTGAATTTCTATGTTTATCCTCACATGTTTTAAGTCTTTCATCTACGTATAAAAGATTTTTTAATTTATCCATTCCATAACCAATTGAATACAGCAATTTAGCTTGAAACTCATTTGAACATCTAATTGTATCCAAATGAAATAATTCTATTGTTCTAAATAAAATCAAAGCTATATCGTAGAATTTGTTAGGATTAGCAAGCACTACGCTACAGACAATGGAAGTAAGAGAAGCCGATTTCGATTGAATGAGGATTTTTATAAGTATGTTCTGGATTGTTTTCTGATCTATTATTTGAGAAAGTTCTAAAAGAAACTTTTCTAATGCCATATGTATTGACTGTAATAAATGCGGAACAACCGTACTATCGTTTCCACGATACGTACACCAAATAGAACTACTCAAATACTGTAGTACTTCTTTTCCATTTATGTGCAATGTAATTTTTACAACATCCTCTTTTCCATAGTCAGATTTGCTATAATATTCAATTGATTTATTTGTAAATTCTATGATAAAATCAAGTGTTTCATAGAATGCTATTTGTAATAACCATTTTATTGGTGTTTGATTGGCACTTGCAGGAAAATAACTATGTCTAAATTCATTTACTAGACCATATTGACTTTCCATGCTATTTTTTTCATAATCAAGATCATCTTCTTCTCTTTCTTGTTTTTGCCAAAATAATTCACATAATTGGATAACTGACAATGGAAGTGCTTTTATTACTTCTATTGCAATGTATGGTTTCTCTAAAATTTTTGAACAAAGTCCGCTATAAGGGGCATTGTATTTAGTAAATTTGTTAGCAATAACTTTATCAAATATTTCTTTTAATTCTGATTTTACTTCATTTGAGGCGTTGAAAACTATTCCAAATATTTTTTCTTCTACATCATCATGAATATAAAAGTCTTTGGATATTTCAGCTTTTTCAATGATACTTAATGCTAATAACCCAGCAAATCGTGTTGTTTCTCCTTTTTTACTGAATTCGCACCAATTAGTTAAGACTGGGAAAACAAGTTTTAAATTGTTATCGAAAAAATCAGATTTATGTTTGTTAATAAGTGTAATTACTTCTTCCCATCCTTTACCTTTTGGCTTTATAGTTTCGATATTTTGAATTGATGAAATATCAGTACATGCAATTCTTAATAGGAATAGTATTCGTTTTAGTATTTTAAAATCATTTGCAATGATTTCTTTCTCGAAAAAGTTAAAAAATGTCTCTGAATAATCCGACAATAAAACGGAAACTAAAAATTCATCTTTCCAAAATTGTGAAACATCAACGTTTGTAAATGCATCCTGAATAAAACTTTCTATTTCTTTACTGTTTTCAGATAAATGGTCAGATAACCACAATCTAAATGCTCTGCGAATAGGTAATGAATTTCCTAAGTCGTCAAAAAATTCTTTTGTGTTTGAATAATTTGAAAAACTGCGAGAAACTATTTTATCTAAAGTCCATTCTTCATAAATGTCGTGAGTAATGAAATATCCATTATGAGTATCGTCATAACCAAGTATTTCGTCTTGCTTTAATTGAAACAATGCAGATTGCGGCAAACTATCAGCATTGATATAAAACCGTCCTGTCTCACATCTTTGTTTGGCAATGCTGATAATACACTTTTCTCTTTCTATATGTAAATTGTCTTTTTGAATGATATTATTTTGTATTCGTTTTTTCCAAAGCAAGTCAATAAAACCCTTAAAGTTCCCTTGCTTATCTATATTTGAATAATACTGAACATATTCATTTAGATAAAATAGATTTCTAAGTCTTTCTACAAATTTTTGATTCTCTGGTAGTGAAAAATTAAATTCTTCTGCTATTGATTCTAATTCATCAATACCAATCAAAGAAATATCATTAACGACAAATGGCAACTGATAATTCTCTCTAATATGAAAAGTTAAATCATTAAGATAAGCATAGCGTGTTGTAAAGATTATATTCCAATCATTTTCTTTTAACTGTTGTATTAAAGTAATAAGAATGTCGTTGTTAGAAATTCCTGCAAGTTTTTCTGCTGAATCAATTACAAATATTTTAATAGGTTCATCTTTAAAAGCATTGAGAAACTGCATAAATGTGAATTTGTGGTCAAATTGAAATATGTCATTAATATGATTAACATTAAGCTCATTTGCTTTAAAAACACAAATTGGCATTTTTATAAAATTGGAATTATAAAACTCCTTGAAAATTGCTGTTTTACCGCAACCTCCTTCGCCTGAAATAATAATGTTTTTCCTGTTTTGAGAAGCATTTGATATTGCTTCAACAACAGAATTTCGGTTAATTTTGATTTGTTTATCCCCAAAAGATATTTCAGTTTGAATTGCTTGTAAAATATTTTCGTTGTGTTTATAAAGTTCATCAATCAAATCTCCTTCGCTTGTGTCAGTACTGAAAAAAATATCAAACAAATATTTATTTTCAGGCAAAGACAATTGTAATTCAAAATGACTAGGAACTCGCCATTGAATATTTATGTCTAATGCTTTAGCCGATTTCTCAATGTCTATTTGGTATTGAGGTTTCTTCTTGGTTATTTTAGTACTTTCAGATAGTTCTTGATTGAGATAAAGATAAACTACATTTAATTGTTTGTTTTTAGATTTGGCTTTATTAATTGAATCTATAATGTCACTTTTATTGTCAGAGATCGAGGTTGTATAATATTTAGATTGAAATCCATAAAATTTTCCGTCCTTTTCGATTGGTTCTGTCTCAATTCCTGTTTGGTTTTTGTAGCGAAATAGTCCAATTCTATCATTAAACTCTATACAGAAAAGTAAATAAGACATTTGTTCAAATGCCCAAGTTTCTCGTTTGTCGTATTTTAATTCAAAAATTTTCCAATTCATATTAATAACATTTTTTAATATTCAAAGAGACATATATTCTTTTTGCAAACATACAAAATATATGACCTAAGTTCAAACTACAAATGTATTTTTAAATTGAAGTATTACTACATAAATACTATTCATTCATTTTAGGATAAAAAAAGCAAACTTAAATAGATGAATATCATATAATAAAGCAGCTGAAAAATAGACTTAGTCCTTACCCCCAAAGGACTAAGTCTTCTATGCTTAAGGACTTAGTCCTCTGACCCTAAGGACTTAGTTTATTTGATGCAAGGACTAAGTTTATTTTTTATTATCTTCTAAGGCAGAAAACAGGCAATTAAGGTTATTAATTTTTGTCATAAAAATTCATAAATTGTAAATTTTAAATCCCTGCATATCATAATATTGAAAAATATTTTTAAAAAAAGTTATCAAAATCACTCAGAAAAAAAATTTCCCAGTTATTAAGTAAATAAGATAGGGAGAGATTTGTTGCAAAAAAGCAATAATCTAAAAAACCTTATCGATTACTATTATGCCTAGAATTCTTAAGGTAAAAAGGAGAATTTCAACAGGAACAAATCCTGGTGAAAAATGGCTGGCAAGGATTTTCCACAATGAAACAGTAGGTTTTGAGGAAATTGCTGAAATGATTTCAGAAACATCTACACTTTCAGCTGGGGATATCCTTAACACCCTAAGACAGTTGGAAACTGTTGTAACATGGAATCTCTTGCAGGGAAATCCTGTTGAGTTGGGTGATTTAGGGAAATTTTATTTCAAAATCACAGCCAAAGCTGTTGATACCTTAGAGGAAGTAACTGCAGAAACCATTACAAGGAAGTATGTACGTTTCCGTCCTTCAAAAAGGTTTTACAAAAAGCTTAGGGAAACAAAGACTACATTCGTTGATTTAGACATCAAGGGATTGCAGTCAAAAACTGGAAACGAAACTCCAACTCCGTAGTTAGAGAATTGGGTTTCGGAATCTAAAGGGGAGTAAGAGTAATTTCTACTTCCCTTTTTTAATTTCTTGTCTAGTATAAACTTATAAGAATTGGTAATAGTAAAAAATAATTAAAATAGCGAAAGTTGGGATTCGTCTTCTTTTTGAGGATAAAACAAACCAATTATAATAAATGGATTAGGTCCGACATTATGAAATTTTTGAGTTGTGCCAAGAAAGAAATGTAGATCACATTCGTTTACCATGTAGTCAAAATACTTTTCTTTTACTTTTTGACATGCTAATTCTTCATTATCATATTTCCAGAACAATTCTCCTAATTCCCAATCTTCTACCATTAGAGTGCGTTCTTTGCCGTCATCTGTGGTAAATACATATGAAAATTTATAAGGTATTTTTTTAGCTATCTTAAATAACTTTTTTGTTTCTTCATTGTCGAACAAGCTTCCCTGAGCTTGTTTAGCTATTATAGCGTCAAGCTTTTTCTTATCCCATTCTCTTTCGCAAGGCTCCCAAATAAAATCCAAAACTTTCTTTGGCTTAAGAACAGCTAATGATGTACTAATATTTTCATCTTTTGCTTCTTGAATAAGTTCTGACATATTGGTATAAACATTTTTCAAAGCAATGTCTTTACGAAGTTTCCAATTTTTAATTGTGGGGATAGAGTCACCTACTATAATTTCTTTTTTTAAATCGGCAGGTCTATAACTCTCTTTTCTAAAATCTCTTGTGTTGCGGACAATATCTATTTCTATCCATTGCCATTTCTTGTATCTATCTGTATATTCCAGCTTTCTGTAAGGGACTGGATAAATTCTTATCCAAGAACCATCCTCTCTAAAGCCTGCTGTACAAACTAATTCGTCGTATGTGGTAGATAGTGTGGGATAAGTTTTTACTGAAATTAAAATACGAGTTAAAGCCATATTTATAATATTTTTAATCCATAATCAGCATTTGGCAGTTGCATTAATGAATTTGCCACACAAGTTCTATGACATTGTTTAGGGTCTTTTTCAAAACAGGTAAGTGCTACCCTTTTATATTTATCCAACAAATCTCGAATATATAGAATTGATTTATTATTATCAATTAAAGTTGTTTGTTTGTATTCGTTAAAGAGGATATCATAATCTGCTTGTGTATTTAGCTCTTGCCTTTTATCTGATACAATCCCTAAATCAGGGATATGAATGTATCCAATATTTGTACCCTTGCAGGCTAATTCAAGAGTTTTTTTTGAAAAACCATATTTTTGACTATATGCATTCTTTCTCACATCGCAAAGCACATGCACATCGTTTATTATCAATTTATTGATATATGTTTCTAACGAAATGCCTTCATATCCAATCGAAAATAGTTGTTTCTCTGAATAATGTCTTTTTTGTTGTTCAATTATTTCAAGCTCGGAACTATTTAACAAACTCTTTGCAATATCACTTTTTATTGCATAATATGGATAGTTTCTATAAGTATGACGAATTAATTCAGTTTGAGTTAACTTACCGAACTTATCTTTAGTCTCAATTAATTTCTGTTTATCTTCAGGTTTTAGAGTATTGATAAAATCTTCATTTTTTGTAAGCTCGTAAAATCTTCCTTCTTTTGTTTCCGTTATATGACAGTAACCATATGTGGTTAAGGTAGCTATATCTTGATTAGCTTGGAATGAAAAACAGCCATAATGGTAGGGTACAAAATCAAAAGACTTTGTATCTTGTTGGCGAGTAAACAAAAACAAATATTTTTGAAGTTGTTTTGCGGTTAGTTTACCACCGAACAAACTCAATAAAGCCAATAATATTTTTCTTCTATAATACATTTATCCTGCAAAAATAAGAAATTATATGCAATAGCATATAAAAGCTGCATAATAAATTAATTTATATGCAAAGAGATATAATCAGAATTAAGTTTTATAGAAAGTTTACTTTTGAGAAGACTTAAGCGCTTCTTTCAAATACCTGTACATTTCCTTTAGGTTGGGGATTGGGAGGTATTTCTTTTGCAAAAGTCCTAATATCATTGAAAGTATAAGGGCAAAGATTGTAATTAAAAAGCCTTGAAGGTAGGTCAGGTTTTCTTTATCGGCACCAAACAACAGGTAATATACATAGAAGGTGAAGAAATGGAAAACAAAGATAATCAGGGATTCTTTTCCGTAGAAACTTAGAAGATTGGAAAGGAATTTGAAACGCATTATTAAACGGCAAACTATAAGAAATATCATTATTGCTCCCATGGCAGCTAATAAAAACAAAGGATAGTTTTGAGGAACTTCGTTTGGCTTGGTATTATTTACTATTTGGAATAAAATGCCTAAGGAGTAAATAACAAGAGATAAAACTCCAACAATAATTGAAGTTTTGGTGTTTAGTTTTTCCACAACATTAAACTTCCTAAGCATGTATCCAAAAGCATAGAATACTGTCATGCTTAGTGCAGAGTCAATATAGAGTGGGATATGTATTTTATATAGGGATAGGAAATAACCTCCTATGCTTAGGATTAGACTAAAGAGAATAATTAAGTATGTTTTCTTGAATATTTTGGCAATAAAAGTAAAGAAAACAGAAGTAAAGAACAAGCCCCAAAAGAACCACATTGGACCAACTGCCCAAAAAGGTTTGGTAAACATTCCCCATGCAAAATATATATCTTGATAGAAGAATTTATGAACAAGGATAAAAAGCGATTGAACTAAGAGGAAGTAGAAGACATAAGGTATTATAAGGCTATTAAATTTGTTTTTAATGTTTTCCTTTATGGTTCTTCCTTCATTAAAGAAATATCCACTTAGAGCAAAGAAGAGTGGCATGATAAAAATGTAGATTGCATCATGAGCATAACACTTGGTGTGAGTGTAAACCACAAGCATAATTCCTATGCCCTTTGCTATATCAATAATTTTATTCCTTTGCATCTAATTTTTCAAATCGGCTATTATTACTTTTGAAATTCTTTACAAGACTTTTAATTACTCTAACTATTCCTTCTTCACTTTGATTATGGCATTCTTGTTCCAATTCAACTAATGATTTGATTACTTCATCCATTTCGAAGGATTCGTTTTTGGCAACGAAAATCTTATTATGATAGGTTGGAAGAGAGTGTTCTTTTTGATTTAGAAGTTCTTCATAGAGTTTTTCTCCTGGTCGAAGTCCTGTAAATTCAATCTTAATATCTTTGTCAAGCTCAAGGTTAGAAAGCTTAATCATCCTCTTAGCTAAATCAACAATCTTCACAGGTTCTCCCATATCAAAAAGGAATATTTCTCCCCCCTTACCCATTACTCCTGCTTCCAAAACCAAACGACATGCTTCTGGAATTGTCATAAAATAGCGTATAATATCAGGATGTGTTACAGTTACGGGACCTCCTTTTTGTATTTGCTGACGAAAACGAGGAATAACAGAACCATTGGAACCAAGCACATTGCCAAAACGAGTTGTAATAAACTGAGTTTGGGAAGTTTTATCTAAAGATTGTATGTAGATTTCGGCAAATCGTTTGGTTGCACCCATAACATTGGTTGGATTAACAGCCTTATCGGTTGAAATCATTACAAATTTCTTTACACCATACTTCGTGGAAAGGTCAGCAATATTCTTCGTTCCAAAAACATTTACTCTTACTGCTTCATAAGGATGTGCCTCCATCATAGGGACATGTTTATAAGCTGCAGCATGAAAGACAATATCAGGGCGAATCTGATTAAATACATCTTCAAGTCTTTCCTTATCTTGAACGGAACAGATTATTGTTTTGTATTTTGCCTCTGGATATTTATCTATTAATTCGTTTTCAATATTATAAAGAGAGGTTTCAGCTTGATCCAACACACAAATAAGCTTTGGATTGAAACGAGTAAGCTGACGAATGATTTCACTACCAATGGAACCTGCAGCACCAGTAACCATAACAGTTTTATCTGCAATTTCTCGGCTAATTATATCAACATTTAGCTTAATCTCTTCACGATTTAAAAGCTGTTCAATTTGAATTTCCTTAATCTGTTCCACCTTCAACTCACCATCAGTCCAAGTTTTTATGTGAGGAACAGTCAATACTTTAATCTTGTTTTTATAGCAAAGGTCAAAAATTTCATTCTTCCTTTCGGTGCTAATCCTATTGGTTGCAATAACCAACTCATCAATATCTTTATAGCTTAAAATCTTTTCAAAATCTTTCTTTCCCCAAATTCTAAAACCCATAATTGACTTACCAGAAAGAGATTCTTCATCATCAAAAAACCCTTTAATATAGTATTTTCTTGAAGCACTCATCATAGTGTTGGCAGTTGCAGTTCCTGTTCTTCCAGCTCCAAAAATCACAATGGAAGTTGTCATACTAATATGTATTCCTGCCTTATAGGCTTTTTCAAACAACCAACGAACAAACATTCGGAAAAGGAAAAGTCCAATATAGCAAACAAAGAAATAGATAAGAATTAGTTGCTTGGGGATAAAATCCTTTCCCAAAGGGTCAATTTTATATTTGTAAATAACATTAACGATAAGCATTAAAGCACAGGAGAAAACCACAGCAAAGAAAATTCTCATTGCATCGCTAAAAGTGGAATAACGAATAACACCTTTTGCAACCTTGAAAAGAATTAAGAAACTTGTTGTTAGAATTATTGAAAGTATAAGGAATCTTGCAGAGTAATTATCCAAAGGGAAATTGAAATACTTTTCCTTTCCACCAAGAATAAAGCCAGAAATAAAGGCTGCAAGAATACAAATACCAAAATCAATTAAGATAATAACCCAAGAAGGAAGATACCTGTCTTTCATCAATTTATTAATCAATGAAAGCATTTTTTTATATAGTTTATTCATTATATTATTGCTTTTCTACAATCAAAATATGATATAATACCTTTTAATTTCAAACCCCAAAATTAATACATTTATCTGTATTTTGAAGAAAAACCTTATTCTTTCCCCTTCCTCGCTCTCCACAATACTTCTATTGGATGAAGAACATTTCTATCGGTTGAATGTTTGATATGTTCTCTGCAACTTGTGCCTGGAGCTGAAATGATTGTTTCGTTATCTGCTTTCAGGATTGCTGGAAACAGGATTTGATTTCCAATGTTAATTGACATATCGTAATGCTTTGCTTCATATCCAAAACTTCCCGCCATTCCACAACAACCACTTGGGATAACCTCAACTTTATAGTTCATTGGTAAAGATAGTACCTTTTCCATATTTTCTGTCCCTATTAATGCCTTTTGCTGACAATGTCCATGAAGTAGAATATTGCGAGGTTGAGTTGTAAAATCTTCCGAAGTGATGTTTCCATTATCTATCTCTTGAGCCAAAAACTCATCAAAAAGAAATGTATTCTTTATCACTTGATTGGTTTCTTCCGATTTTAACTTAGGCTTAATCAGGCTTGGGTATTCATCTCTAAAACTTAAAACAGTTGAGGGTTCAATTCCAACAAGTGGAGTTTCATCTGTTATTATTCCTTTTAGAGCTTTTAGATTTTTATTAGCCAAACGTTTTGCTCTCTTTACCATTCCTTTTGACATGGAAATTCTTCCACTTTCTCTAATTGGAGCAATTTCTATCTCATAACCCAAAGACCTTAGAAGTTTGATTGCTGAGAAACCTATATGTGAGTCTTGATAGTTGGTAAATTCATCAGCAAAGAAATAAATCTTTTTCTTAGTTTTTGGAGAGTAAGAAACTGAAAGTTCATTCTCTCTTTTAATTAATTGTCTTAATGTTCTTTCATTTAAAGTTGGCAATGAACGTCTTTGAGAGAATTTCAATATATATTTAATTCTGGAAGAAGTCCACTTATTAGTAATAACCCAATTGTAAAGGGCTGGAAACATTGAACCCATTCTTTGGAATGTGGTAAGATAATTGATAAGTATTATTCTTAATGGCAATCCATTAACATCGTAGTAGTGTTGAAGGAATTCCGATTTTAGTTTTGCTATATCAACATTTGAAGGACATTCATTCTTACATCCCTTGCAGCTAAGGCAGTTGTCCAAAATCCAGTATAGTTCTTGATTGTCAAAAGGATTATTATTCTTTGGATTGGTGTAGTATTCTCTTAGTGCGTTTGCTCTTGCTCTTGGAGTAAAGCGTTCATCATTTGTTGCACGATAGGAAGGGCACATTGTATTTAAGAATTCAACACTCTTTCTGCAATCTGCACTTCCATTACATTGCTCAACTGCTGAAAGCAATCCTTTCTGCTGAGAAAAATCGTAGTAGGTTGGGATATTGTTTAAGTCTATTCTTTTCTTCTTATTTTCTTCAAGAGATTGAGAATATCTTAAAGACGTATCCATTGGAGGAGTGTCGATAATCTTTCCTTTATTAAATATATTGTACTTATCCCAAACCTGCTTCAATTCTTTCATTAGGGAATAAATCTCTTCTCCATACATAAGAGGTATAAACTCTCCTCTTAGTCGTCCATCTCCATGCTCTCCACTAAGGCTACCTTTATACTTTTTAACCAAATTGGCTACATCAACACTTACTTTTCTGAAAAGAGCAACATCTTCTTTGTTTTTAAGGTCTAAAACAGGACGCAAATGAAGTTCTCCTGTTGCAATATGAGCATGATAAACGCAAGATAGATTATATTTTTGTAGGATTTGCTTAAACTCCTTGATATAGGCACTAAGTTTGGAAGGAGAAACGGAAGTGTCTTCAATAACAGAAACAGGCTTTGAACTTCCTGGAATATTTGTTAAAAGTCCAAGTCCTGCCTTACGCAAAGCCCAAACCTTAGCCATATCATTTCCCTTAACAACAGTGAAAGCATAACCCTTGTTTTCTTTCTTTAGGGAATCTATTATTTTATTTGTCTTCTCTTCCAATGCTTCAGGAGTCTCTTCCGCAAGTTCAATAATTAGAATTGCTTCTGGACTTCCCTCAACAAAAAACATATTCTTTCTCTGTTGAATATTCCTGCTTGCAGAAGTAAGTATATTATTATCCATTAACTCAACTGCAACCGGCTTATGTCTTAAAGCTATTAAATTTCCATCAAAACTATCCTCCAAAGAATTGAAATGAGCACAGATTAAAGCCTTATTCTTTGGTGGAAGTGGCATAAGATTAAGTTTAAATTCTATTCCAAAACCCAAAGTTCCTTCAGATGCTGCAAAAAGTTTGGAAAGATTAAACTCTTTGTTGCTCTCTTGATTGAAAACATTATTATCAAATATCTCATCTAAGGCATATCCATTATTTCTTCTACGGATTTCCTTTTCAGGGAATGCATCTATTATCTTGCTTTGAATTTCTTTATCAGAATATCTTTCTTTAAGATGTCTGTATATTTCTCCTTCAAGACTTGGAAGTTTTATTTTTTCTTCAAATTCTTCTTTGCATAGTTTTTTAAATGTTATTTCCTTATTATTTGAAAGAATAGCCTTTACTTCCAAAAGATGATCACGTGTTGAGCCATAAACTAGAGAATGAGAACCGCAACTGTTATTCCCCACCATTCCACCAATTGTACAACGATTGGATGTTGAGGTTTCAGGAGCAAAGAATAAATTATAAGGTTTTAAAAAGTTATTCAACTCATCCAAAACAACACCTGGCTCTACCCTGACCCATCTTTTTTCAATGTTCAGTTCAAGAATTTGTTTCATATATCTTGAAACATCAACAACTAAACCATTTCCAACAACCTGACCTGCAAGTGAAGTTCCTGCTCCTCTTGGAATTATACTTATTTTGTTTTGAGTGGCAAAAGCAATTAATTCTCTAATGTCTTCCTTATTTTTGGGTAGAGCTACACCAAAAGGAATTTCTCTGTATGCAGATGCATCGGTTGAATAAACAATTTTGGATAGTTCATCAAAAAGTAAATCTCCTTTAAAACCCTCTTTGAGATGCTTTATTTCTTTATTTATTTTCATTTCTTTGTTTTATTCTTTTGCTTTAGGGTTTTTCGTTCCCAATCCCTAATACTGCAATTATACTTTAAGTTCTTTATTGACTCTTTTTGGTTGAAGTCCGAAAAGAATATCATTCCTGAAAAAGTTTCCAAATCGCTTAAACTCATACTGTAATTATATAAGTCTTGATTTAGTTTTTTATTTTCCATAACAAAACCAATTGCTTTATAGCTTGGATAGGAAATATCAATAACTACTTTATAAAATCTATATGGAACGGATACTTTATTTTTCTTTCCAATTGTAGTTATAATTGAATCAAACAAAGCTCCTGAAATAATAATAATGCTATCGTTCTCTATTGCCCATTCTCTTACCTTTGTTTCCAGTTCCTTCCATTTTCCTGCATTAAAAGAATGTATTTGAGGTGCAATATTGCTCATTAGAAAAGTTAAGTCTTGAGCTTCTTGCGAAAAACTCATATCTGCATTTGGACAAATATGTCCTTTATCATAGTCTGAATACTTATAATCACTAACTGAAGCTGAACCAGTGGAAACTTTTTTATCTTCCTTAAACCTGTTCTTTCTTCCAGATTTTTGATTAATAACCATATCCTTAGTAAGCAAATAAGCTACCCATCCAGCCACTTCATGTTTTTCAGAATAGCCCAATTTATAGTATTTATGATCTACAACTTCCAATTTCCTTTCCTTTTTTAATTTACAAGAAGGAATTGCGTTATTGATTGTGAGAATATCTTTTATTGGTTGCGAAAAAGCATAGTAAGGCAAAAGCCCAAAAGCTATAATTGCAATAAAAAATAAGGATATTCTTTTCATTATGGTATTATCTTAAAGACAACTATTTTTCAATCCAACGTCCGTCTTCTTTAATCATATCTATTAGCTTTTCAATTGCTGCTTCTTCATCAATGTTTTGAAAGGCTAAGTCTTTTCCTCTATAAAGATTCACTTTCTTATTTCCTGAACCAACATATCCATAATCTGCATCTGCCATTTCTCCTGGTCCATTAACAATGCAACCCATAACTCCAATTTTAACTCCAACCAAATGATTGCATCTTTCTTTCACCTTTGTTAAAACAGATTCCAAATCGTAGCTTGTTCTTCCACAAGTTGGGCAAGAAACAAATTCTGCCTTATATATTCTATCTCCAGAGGCTTGAAGGATATCTTTTGCAACAGGAATTTCTGCTTCTGGTTTTTCTGTAAGGGAAACTCTTATTGTATCTCCTATTCCCAAAGACAATAAAGTTCCTATTCCTACTGCTGATTTAATCTTTCCATCTTCTCCACTTCCTGCTTCAGTAACTCCAAGATGAATTGGATATAGCAATCCTTCTTTGTCCAACATCTCTTTCATCAAACGAACAGATGAAACCATAACCTTTACATTTGAAGCTTTTTGAGATAAAACTAATGAATCGAAATCCATTGAATGTATTATTCTTGCAAATTCCAATGCTGAAACTGCCATTGCAAAAGGAGTATTTCCATATTTCATAACTATTCTTTGAGAAAGAGAGCCATGATTTGTTCCAACTCTTATTGCTGTATTATGCTTCTTACAAATTTCAATAAGAGGGAATAACCTTTCTTTAATCTTTTCCAACTCATCACAATATTCCTTGTCGGTTAATGGGGAATTGCTTGAGTTTCTTTCAAAATAATTACCTGGATTTATTCTTACTTTTTGAACAATGGTTGCTGCAACTTCAGCAGCTTTGGGATTGAAATGAATATCGGCTATAAGAGGAACAAAACAATTTCTTTTCTCAAGTTCATTTCTAATCTCATATAAGTTTTGAGCAGCCTTAACATCTTGGGCAGTAATTCTCACCAATTCACAACCAGCATCAACCAATCTTAAAGTTTGATTGACATTATCCATTGTATTCATTGTGTTGGTATTTGTCATAGATTGAATTCGGATTGGATTATTTCCTCCAACTCCAATATTACCAACCTTAACCTCCCAGGAATGTCTTTTTTGAAATAAAAATGAAGAATAATCTTCTTCGCTTGCAATATATTGAGCCAATTCTTCCTTGTTCATAAATTAAATCTGATTTAATTAATATCCAAAACAAATAATTTATTGCAAAATTACAATAAGAAAACTATTCTTTTTGTTTTTTAGACAATTAATTCAAAAAAAGACTTTGATTTATGCTATTTACTGCTAATGCTGATTTTTTTGACGTTAGAACTTGTATTGGAATATGCTCTTACAATATAAATTCCACTACCTAAATCTAATTGAGTATTAAATTTATCGTCTTGAATTTCTTCTTCAAAAAGTTTATTTCCAAGAATATCGAAAAGTTCATATCTAATTAAATCCCTTCCCTCAATATTCAAAGTATTATTATAATTCCAAATCTTAATTATTTCACCAGGCTCAGGTTTGAAAAACTCATTAATATCTTCTTTATAATAACTAAACAAAACATATAACCTTTTTGCATTATCCCCAGTACTAACTTGAAGATTATAATCTGGTTCTTCGTTTAGATATTGAGCATGACGCAACAAGCTATCAAGTAAATAAACATGAATATTGGAAGGAATATTTGAGAAATTAAGAGTAACCTCATTATTTTTCTGACTTCTTAAATCCAATTCAGTAGTATATGGTAAGGATGAAAAAGCATCTTTAATTAAATTCAAAGTTGAATCATTAATTTCAGGAGTTGGAATTGTAAAGTAAGGCTCAACAGAACTATAATTTGAGCCAAATAACATAAATCCATCTTCAAAATCAAATTCATTATTAGCTTCTTCATTAAACTCAAGGAAAGATTCTCTTACATTATCATTAGCAAAAGCTTTTACATAAATCAAATCACTTTTAATAATGTTTTTCGTTACGGATGCATCATCAGTTTGACCTCTATTAAATCCGAAATTTCCATTAGCCCCACTTGATACAATAAAGAATCCTTCACAAGTTTTAATGGAAGTAACAGGATTTATAGATTGATTATTATTATTCCATTCACCTCTATCTGAATCATAAACATAAATAAATCGACCTTGAACTCCAGACCTAACTTGTTCAGGAATATTAGATATATTGGCAGTAACAAAAGAAGATGCAGATAATCCTGCAGGATAATTATTAGCTAAAGAGATAAATCCAAGTGCATTATTACTATTGCCACGTGTTGAAGTTGAGTCATTAAATAAAACTCCTTTAGAAATAATTCTTGATTTAATTATTCTACTATTTTCTAAAGTATAATTTGGCATAACCAAAAATCCTTCGCCATAATCAAAAGGAGTATTAATATTTATAACTGTATTGTCATTTGGATTTGTTGATGCTTGCCAATTATTAGTTATATAGTTAAATCTCTTTACAAAGGTTTTAAAAGTAGTGTCAGCATAATTATAAAGACAGGAAAGAATTCGAGTATAGGTTGAAAGGCCAATCAAATTCCATTTTCCAACATAAAGTTCTCTATTATATTCTCCAAAGAAGTTTACACCAGTATTATTTATTAATGATCCTTCATTTTCTATTTTAACATAAGCAGCCATAGGATATGAATCATCAAGTATCTTTATCTTTTTCCCATTTGGAATTATTGCCACTCGAGAAGGGTTTGGTATTCCATTTGACCATCTAATTGGAATTTGCCATATACCACTACTTATTACTTTCGTTGCTTCCAACTGATATTTAAGAATTGGATAACCATCATTAATTCTATCAGGAGAGTAATCTGCTTTCCAATTAGCAGAGCCTAAAGTTGTAGTAGCAAAAGTTGGATTTCTTAATTCTGCATTGGTCTTAGATATTCCATTATATCCAGTAGTATTACTATTAGTATAGTTAATAAAAACACTATCACGAGAATAACAATTTGTGTTAGAACCTAAATTATTTCCTTTTATCTTTCCAAAATTAGTATTTGTACCATTACGAATAATCTTACATACTGAATATACATTAGTAAGATTTGATGCATTGCTTGAATAACCTATTATTCCTCCAACATAATCATTTGCTGAAGTTGAAGAATATATTTCTGAATTAGAATAAGAATTACTAATTGCTCCTTTAAAATTTCCTGCAATTCCTCCTACATTAGTTTGAGCATCAATTGTTGTATTTGTAAAAGAATTATTAATATTACATGCTGCAGTAATTACATTTCCAACCAAACCCCCAACATTACTTACTCCACTAATAAAACCATATACAAAACATGTATCCAATGTAGAACTTGCATCAGTATTTCCAACTAATCCTCCAACATTATTTCTTGCTTTTATACTAACATTGCTAATACCTAATCTTTGTATTGTAGAATTCTTAATATATCCGAATAAACCTACATTATCTTTAGTTAAATCTGAAAAACTATAATTTGCAATAGCAAACCTTTGACCATTAAAATTACCACTAAATGGTTTATTATTTGAGAAATTACCAATTGGGTTATATAAACTTGAGCTATCTATAACTCCATTATTATAATTTATATCATTTAGCATTTTAAAATATTCTCCATTATAAGTTGTATCATTAGCAACCATATTAGAAATATAAATTAAATCTTTTACATATTTAACTTGATATGGGTTTGTAGGTGAGCCATCATTTGTGACTAAACAATTCCCTTCAAAACCAGCAGGAGTAATATTATCGCTAAACTTTTGCCAAGATAGAACTGGATAACCCAAATTAACTTGACTTTTTGCCTTAAACCATACTACAGGATCTTGACTATTATTTAAAGTAACAACAAAACAACCTGAACGCAATTCAGAAGAAGATTTGGCTTCACCATAATTAGTCACATTTGCTGATGTTATATTTTCAAAATAAGAATCATAAATATACGAAATAGGTGTTTGACTTGAACTAAGGCTTTTAAAACCTACTAATGAACCTCTACCTAAACCAACACTTGGCAATGATTGTGGAGCTGAATAACTATTACGTAAAACAGAATTATTTTCAAGACCACTAATTAATCCTCCAAAATAAGCATTTCTATTAAAATCACTACTCCACCCTGTTCCTTTAATCACATTTGATCTTGCAAAGCAATTATTAATTATACAGTTGTTTACATTTCCTATTAATCCCCCAGCATCTAACCAAGAATAACTGGAAGAATAATTAAGAATTACTGATGCTAAAGAATAACATTTATTTATTGATGACTCAGAAGCATATCCTATAAGACCACCTACTTTATAATTAGATGTGAAAGAGCAGTTTTCATCTATACCCAAATTTTCAATTATTGCTCCTGAAATATATCCAAATAAACCAACATAAGTTCCTGAATAAATTGTAAGATTTGATATTATATGTCCTCCTCCATTAAAAATTCCACTAAAAGGATAATATGTTGTAGGATTATACCAACCACCTTCCACTACTTTTCCAATAGGATTAAAATATTGAGAACTATCATCAAAAGGATTTTCGGTAAAACTAAGGCTATTTTCTAATAAAAAATACATACCAGTAAAAGGAGTTCCTCCATTAACACAATCAGATAGCTTAATTATATCTGCAACAGTTCTAATCAAAAAAGGATTATTAATAGTACCAGCTCCATCCAAGAACACAGAAGAAACTGGAGTCCCTATTTCTTCCCAATAAAGTACAGGGAGTCCATAATTTATGCTAGAATCTCCATTTGTCCATTCCCAGATTTGTACCGAACATTCAGAATTAGTATTTAAAGCTTCGGCAAATGATTCTTGCCTCATCTGATTAATTGTCTCAATAATACCTGTATTATAATTTGTCCCTATTATATCTAAATAATATGAATTTACAATACGAGGGTTACTCCCATTAATGTTTCCAACCAAAGAACTAGTATGAGTTGAATTATTATTATTTGGTAATGCTGTTGGAGCTGAATATGTATTTGACAAATAAAAGGTTCCTGAAGTAATAATTTTACCAATTAATCCTCCATAAAAAGATTCCCAGAGTTGACTATTTATTGGAGTACGAGATATATTAGCTCTTGAATAGCAGTTATTAATTGTATCTTTATCTGACCCACCTATTAATCCTCCTACCGCCCATCTATTTCCATCTGCTGTCAATACTGCATTTGAATAACAACAATTGAAATTTGAATTTTCAGAATAAGCCGCCAATCCTCCTCCATAATAAATCCCCCTATCCTGAGTTGGGCAAGCAAATAAACAAGTACTATCTATGCCTAAATTTTCAATTTTTGCGTTCAATGTATTTCCGAATAGAGCTACATAGTTAGTATTATTTGCATTTGATGTTGAAATTGTAAGATTTGAAATTACATGACCGTTCCCATTAAAATTACCTTGAAAAGAATAATCATTACCTATATTTCCATTATTTGTATTTATTTCTACATTTCCTATTGGCTTAAAAAAACTTGAGCTATCTATATTACCTGTCTTAAAACTTATATCGTTTTCAACAATAAAATAACTATTTGCATAATTTGCACCTGAAGAAACATCATTTGAAAGATTTATAAGATCAGTGGCACATCTTATCCTAAAAGGATTTGTTAAAGTTCCTCCTGAAACAGCGCATCCAATTGTATCTCCAACTCCTTGCCAATAGAGCATTGGCAATCCATTATTTAATGTTAAATTTCTATTTGACCATCTCCAAGTATTTGTTTGGCATGCATTCAAATCGACTGCAAATTGCTCTGTCCTCATTTCTCCAATGTATTTTGGAATACCAATATGACTATTCATATAGTCAACCATTTGAGAACTACCAGCATAAAAATATTCTTTCTTTAGATAATATGTATTATCAACTCTACCAGGATTAGGATTAAAATCATTCCCTATTAATGCTCCAACTCTTCCTCCTGGTCCTGGAGACTGACCACTAGGTATTGTATCTGGAGCTGAATAAGAATTTAATAAATAAAATGTATTAGTATTAACAATTTGACCTATTAATCCTCCATAATTTGAATTCCAAAATTGACCATTTGCTGGTAAATGAAATATTTTTGATCTTGAATAGCAGTTTTTAATTGTATCTTGATTTGATGCACCTATTAACCCTCCAATACTCCACAAATCTCCATTGCCAGTTATTTTAGCTGATGAGTAACAATTGTAAAAATTAGAATTATTTGAATAAGCAACTAATGTTCCTCCATAATATCTTGAACTACTATGATTAGGACAAGTATATATACAAGTGCTATCTATTCCTATATTTTCAATTGTTGCATTCCTAATATTTCCAAATAAGCCTACATAGTTAGTTGCTGAAAGAGTTAGATTATATATTATATGCCCATCTCCGTTGAAATTCCCTCTAAAAGTTTGTGAAGCATTTCCAATTGGAGCAAAAGTTCCTGATGCAGACATATCTATATCATTCATCATTTTAAAATAAACTCCACTAAAATTATTTACAGTAAAACCATTACCATTAACCCTGTTGGCAAGCTCAATTAAATGTGCTTTAGTAGTTATTAAATAAGGATTACCTACTGTACCATTCCCTCCGCCGAATGTTTGTGCGAAGCAATTATTCCCTATTAAGGATAGAAAGGTAATAATTAGTGGAATTAGTGATTTCCTCATTATTATATATTGATATTACTTATTTTCTTATTTATGTGTGCTAAAAATTAGCAACAACATTAACGGAGTCCCATTTGTCGGTGGTAACTCCCATTCCTCCTTCTCCTGGAGGTGTTGTTTCATTAAAATTAATAATCACTGTTATTGGTTTTCCTGCTCTAACAACAGCATTATTCTTAGCTCCATTTTTCTTTAGTACCTGGTAGTTATGTTTAAATATTTTTATTTCACTTGCCCTATCGCTTAAGGAAGGAAATGTGTTGACAAATTCTGTTGTGATTGTATCGTTAATTTCAGAGATAATTGGTAGTTTATAATTTGTCCAGTTTTCTATAAAGTGTCCATCAAAGCCTATGTTTTTTGGTGTTTCTCCAAATATGACGGAATATGGAGAGTCCTTTGCTGCAATTTCTGCATTTTCTTTATTCAGGTATGCATTAAGTCCAATAATAATACATCTAATTGCTCCAACCTTTCTTTCAACATAAATATAGTGTGGAGCCATTTCATTATCTGTTCTTATTGTTGGAATATATCCAAATTTCATTTGGAAATCGTGTGGTGATTGAGAAATATTATGAATATCATAATAGGAAAAGTCGTCTTTAAGAGTAATAAATGGTATGTTTGCTTTTCGCGGATCAGTTATTTTTTCTCCTAAATTAAAAGTTGGGAATATATCGTCTGAGATATAATTGGAAACAACAGCTATATAGTAAACAGAGTCATATTGTTTATAGGGGAGTTCATATACTTTTTGTGTTTTTAGATAGTGTACTCCAATAAGAGTATTGTTTTTGTCAGAAACGTAGAGTTTTACATCCTTAGGACTATTGTCCAAAGTTTTAATTCCATAATAATTTCCCCATTCAACATCATCAGGGTCGTCATAATCAACATATACTCTCATCTGAATACAATCACTTAAGTCATCTTCAATGGTTGAACAACCACCAACGAATAACGTAGCAATTAGTATTAATATGTATATGTATTTATTCATTCTTTTTGTTTGGAGTTTGGAGTTTTGAATTTTGAGTTTGGAGTTTTCACCTCTTACCTCTTACCTTTTACTTTTTACCTCTTACCTTTTACTTTTTACTTTTTACCTTTTACTTTTAAAATAATTAGAATAATGAAGAGCACCCAAGAGCACTCTCCATTATTTAATTATTTAGATGTTAGATTTAGTAAGTAACAACTGCTGGATCCCAATCATCAGCAGAAACTTGAACTCTTAATGATTTTAGTCTTCTGAACGGTTGATCTGAACCCATTGTTGATAAATTAAATGTTAAACTATAATTAGTTTTTCTTCTTACAGAAAATCCAACATTACTTCCAGCTGTTCCAATAGCTCCAGTCCCTAAATTAGTACTATTTATTGTATTACTTTCTTTATTTAATTCATAAGTATAATATTTATGTCCCATAGCTTTAATATAAGCAGGAGCTGTAGAAAGAGGAGTAACTCTAACAACAACCAAAGTATTTTGATGAGCAGGGCTGTTATCTGCTAAAGCTGTTAACATTACTCCTGAGTTCTCAGGAATTGCTGTAGCATTATTACTATAGTTTTCTCCAACATAATAATGAAGTTTTGTTCTTGTTGGTGTTGGTAATTCTGTTAAATCAATAAGTTTTGTATATGTAGCAGGAAGGCTAATACCACCAGCAGTTTCAAAAGCTTCTGGTACTTCATCCTTAAGATTTGCATTAGTAACATCAGCTGTATAATAGAAATTAAAATCTCTACCCTCTTCTATTAAACCAGATGCAGCTGTTCTAGCAGGTGTAGCACCTGTAAGATTAACAAAACCTGCAGGAAGAATATTTGTTGCAGCCCAAGAAGGTGAAGTATAAACATTTCTTCTAATTATTGGCAATTTAGTATTACTTACAGCATTTGTAACATAAACTCCTGTAACATCATAATACAATGCAACATCATCTGTTAAAGCCCAATCAACAGTTATTTTTGCTTCAACTGGAGCAACTTTAACAGCTGATAAATATGAAGTTGCTGTTCCAGCAATAATACCAGCCATACCTGTCATATGTAGACCTCTTGCAGAAAAATTTTGTACTGTATTAATATCTAAATTTTCAAGATCAGTATATGTCTGAACTGTGTTAGGAATTTTACTTCCGAAGTTAGCAACAACAACAACAGAATCTGTAGCTGTATTCAAACTACTAACAGGTATATCAATGTTAGAAACTACACCATCAGCAACAGTAAGGTCAGGATAAGTACCACCTGCATCATCGTCATAATATTTATGTATGATTTTATTATCGTCACTAAATACAAATATATTCAAATCATGTATTTCTTCATAATCGGTTGTAGCACCAGTTCCAATAGCCTTTGTTTGGCTTGACTGAAGTGTTTTTACATTAATTGTTAGATACCCAGGTTTGCCTTGTGTTTGGTCGCCTGATAGTTCGTCTGAACAGCCGGTAAATCCTATGGTTAGGGCTGCTACGATTGTTAAAAGCGTTGCTTTTAAACTGAATTGTTTGATTTTTTTCATTTTGTTTAAATTTTAAATTAGTAAATTTTTAATTTGTCTTGTTAATAAATTTTCGATTTCTTTTGTTAATAATAATGTTTATGTGTCTTTTTTGTTCATAAGCAATAAATTATTGGTTAATACTATATTTGTTTATTTCCATACGCTACTTTTTATAGTTGAATAGTCTTCAGGGGCAACATAAATTAAATTCTTTGTTGTTTTGTAAGGCAAAGGAGAATAGGGTTGCATTAGGGAAGAGAGTGGAGACATTGCTCCAAAGTATTTGCCTGAAAGGGTGAAGTTGATTATATATCTTGTACCTCTTTTATTGGAAAGGGTTAAGCCTGTTGGAGGATTAAGTGGTACGGTAAGGAATCGGTAAAACTCTTCATCTACTCCTTCAATGTTTCTCATCTTATACTTGACTCTTAAAACAACTAATGTTTTATGCTCATTGCCTAAGGAATCAACTATATCGTTTTCGGGAGAATATATACTTAATTCTGCTGTGTTAATTTGTGAAGTGCCTGGAGTATATGGTATTTGTTTTGCTAAGTTAGTATTTTGATTATTTATATCTTCAAATCCAAAGTTTATATAAGGATAAGGACTCCAAAAAGCTTCATAGCTGCCATGAATATATGGGTAATTGGTATTGGGAGAGAATAGTTTTGCTTTAGCTCGTGAGTTCAATACAAACACATCAATAGCTTGAATACAGTTAATATAGTCGGCAGGTGCTGAGGTGCTTGAAACTTTAATATCAAATTTTGAAACTATAGGTTTCAAGTAAACTGTTGCTGCATATTCATATGGGTTAGAGCCACTCTGAATGATGGCATCAGTGTAGCCTGTCAGAACTATTTGATTACCATCAGATATACTATCTATTGCAACGGATAAATTATTATCGAAATATGCTTTAAGATTATTCATATTCGCATTGACCTGCCTTGCTATTGATGATGTTGGAGAAGGGCTTAAAAGGTCATCACAGTTTGCAATTGCATAGATATAATTTGCTGCTGAAGTAATATTCATATTTACAGAAGTGGTGAATGTTATTGTTCCTGTTCCTGCAGGATTATTAACTTTCTTTACTGTATTTAATGTTCCGTCATTATTAAAGACAAATAATGTGAAGTTATTTATATAAATATCATTATTCCCTGATTTTGTGGTGTTGGAAGATAAACTACTTGGCCATGATATTTTCAATTTGACTCTTGTGTCGTAAGCCATATCAACGCAATCGGAGCAATCGTCACTTACGCAGCCACTAAGCAATGGTATTATCAATAAGAATATGTATAAAAGTTTTCTTCTCATACTAATTAATTGAATTTATACACAAAGCTTAAGCCAATTCTTGTTGGCATAATAAGGATATTTTTGAAAGAACCCCAAAAGGCTCCACAAACTGGTTGAAGGTATTTGTCGTAGGATGTATAGTAGGCTCCAATTCCAATATTTGCTTCAAAACTCCAATGCCTTGACCAATACCACATATAGCCTGCAGAAATTCCTACTCCTGCAGTCCAACCATCATATCTGTAATAATCAGCATCACCATAATATGGCATTGGAATTCCTCCAATATTATATTTTGCCCAGTTGAGATTGAGCCCATAAAACGTTCCTTCCATATTCTTTTTTGGCCAATAGCGAAAATCTGACATAACCATCAAGTTCTTCCATTTAACATTTCCTTTCAAATCCCATATATTATAGGTTGATGAAAGTTCAATTGAAAAATGTTTTTTTATTGGTAATTCCAATGCAAGATTGGGAGTTAGAGCTGCTGCAAAAACTAAATTTGATTTAATTGCTAATGGAGTTCTATTAGGTATTTTTTTTGGCTTCTTTCTTTTAGTATAATAACGTTTAGATAATTCTGGTCTTCTTTTAAAGTTAATTATGTTTCCTATATCTATATTCTTCTTATTTATCTTTCTCTTTGGTTTCTTGAATTTTTTGGGTCCAACTTCATTAGAGGAAGTAATATTCGACAAATCATTATTATTTGAATAATAATGTTCTATATCATTACTGAAAACATTACCACTGTCTTTAGAAAACATAACCATTGGTATAAAGATTAATATCAACAGACATTTGAACGATTTCATTTATTATTAAATAGTTGTCAATTTTTTAGTCATCAAAATCACTGCGTTGCAATACAATAACTTCATAATCAATTAAAAAAATTGATTTAAAAGCATACGGTTTTATTAAGAATTTTATCAAATGATTCAGGAAGTTACTCTATTCAGTTTAACGTAGTTATTAATAACAATATAATATTTTGTAAAACCTACAAGACACAATTGCCATTTAATTGGCAAAGGTAATAAATAAATTTCATTAATAGGTTACAAATAATAGTCAAAATTATTAACAAAATAAAATAAGAATTATATTCCGCTATCAAACATATAGTTAAGAATTTTTAATATTAATTTTTCCCAAGTATTAATATTTATAAATATTCTCTTAAGGTGATTTAACTTATTTTCCTACAGATTAAACCGCTCATAAAACTATTTTTATATTGATTTAAAGTAACAAATTCCTATTTAAAAATTGTTAATTCTCTTTTACATCTCATTTAATGGCATTATAATATAAGTTTAATGGCATTATATCACAAGTATAATGCCATTAAACATCTCATATAATGCCATTATACTTAGTTTATAATGGCATTATACTATAACAAATTAAGGATATATTTTTTATACTATTGATTTTATGGGTTTTATATTACAATTTTAGACATTAAAATTTCGTTAAAATTTAGATATATTTTATAGGTATTATTTTCACATTTTATAAATTAAAAGATTCATAAAATATTAGGGATAAAACATATATTAAGTGGTATTAAAATGAAGAAAATGAAAATTTTAAAAGTTAAATTTTTATGTAATTAAAATAGAATATTTTTAAGGAATGAGTACAAAAAAAAGTCGCTTCAAATTAATTGAAGCGACTTTTGGTTATAGTGTTATTAAGTTTAAAGCTTATTTGGTAGCTATCAACTCAACTCTTCTATTTAGATAATTTGCTCTTGCTCTTTTAGCTCCAGTAAGTCCTTTAACGAAATCGTTAGTTAGATTATCTCCCACTTTAAATTGAGGGTTTTTCTTAACTAAGAATTCATCTATTAATTCTGGTTTTTTATCTCCTTCATAAGAAATTTGAATTCTATCGCTTGAAATTCCTCTTGAAGTTAAATAGTTCTTAGCACTCATTGCTCTTTCTCTTGAGATAATATAGTTAGCTTCTTCACTTCCTATCATATCAGCGTGTCCAATACATTTTACTTTCATGTCTGGATTAGCTTTTAGATAAACAATAAAGCGATCTAATATTTCTTTTGATTCAGCGTCTAAGACTGATTTATTAAATGCAAAATGTAATTTGTAGATTTCATCAGCAGAGATTGGCTTTGAAGGGTCTGCAATCTTTTTTGTAGTATCTTCTTTTACAGCTTCAGCTTCTTTCACTTTTTTCTCTAATTCAGATATCTTCTTATTAAGATCGTTTATCTTCTTTTTATTAGCTTCTTCTTTTTCTTCAGCTTCTTTTTTAATCTTTTCGATTTGATTTTGCTTTTCTACTTCATCACATTTTGTCATGCAAGCAGATTTGGATAATTTCTCAACCATTTCTAAAGAACAGTCATCAAGTCTTCCTTCGCTTTTTATTATGTTTGCAACTTCAAGGCTTTTTTCCTTTTGTCCCAATTCACAATAATGTTTTGCTAAGTAGTATCTTGCTTCATTCTTTTGGCAACCAGTTTTTGCAAATGATATTGCTTTTTCATAAGAAGCAACTGCATCTTGATTGTATTCTTTTAATGCTGAGCAACAAATAGCCTTGAAAAGATTTAAATCGTAGTCTTCAGGGTATGTTTGAAGTTCTGTATTTACTGATTCCAATGCTTTTGTATAATCCATTTGATACATGGTTTGTTCTATGGCTTGTCTTTTCTTTGCAGGAAGTCTCTTTTGAGCTTCAGCAGAGATTGAAGAAAATCCTAAAGAAAGCATTAATACCATTAAAATATATTTTTTCATATTATTATGTATTTAATGTTATAAAATTACCATGCAAAATTTCTCATCGTTTCTCTCTTATCAAATGATTCTCTATTTAATGCTTTGTTAAGATTGAAACGTAATCCAAGTTCCCATGATGTTCTGATGTTTGAATATGTAGATAATCCAAATTCATAGTCAAAGAATAAGGTTGCTGATTTAGCTATTGTAAGGTCAGCTAATACTGCAAATGATTTAGGACTTAGTTTATTTGTTCCTCTATATAATACTCCAAGATTTGCAATTTTGTTGTATCCTACCATTAGTCCTAAGTCTGTGTTTGAACCTGACTCTTGGTTCCACATATAAATTCCTAATGGACGTATTGCAAATTTATCAACTAAGAATTCATAATCAATATGTCCGTAATAGGTTAATAGGTTTTTGTTGTCTATGCTTTCTCTATTACGAAGATTCCATCTGAATGAAGATCCTAAACGTAAACCTTTATAAACGTATGTTGCACCAAAAGATGTCATCAAATTAGTTGAATTATAATTTGGCATATATACATTTGGGTTTGTTGTTTCAAAACCAACGTCTGTGATTGCGTCTCCAGAATATCTCCATAAATCGTATCCAACAAATAAACCAAATAATAAGTATGAATTACATGATACTTTTAGATCAACATTTGCATCAACACCTAAAATTGATTGTTTTCTTAAGCCAAAATCATTGAAATCACCTTGTATTCCAAATCCTAAATTTTGATATGGAAGTCCTCCGTGAACATCAAATGCTTCTGAGTTCATTTGTCCATTTAAACGATTCGCATAAATGAACGTTCCAGTAATATCTCTACTCATCCCATAATAAGATGGATTGACCCAACCTAGATTATTTACTACTTGAGCGTATTGAAAATCACTCTGAGCAAATAGTCCAGCGGTACAAGATACTATTAGAAATATAAATAAATTAATTTTTTTCATCTCTATTTTTTTTATTTAGTCCGTATTATTAATTTTTTAATCTTTCATTTTACTAAGAGTAACCCTTTCGAATTACTCTTAGCTAAAATGATTAGATTATTTATTTTCCTACTACTTCTACTCTACCAGTCTTATTATACTCAGTACCATTTATAGTAAATGTTATTGCGTAGAAATAAGTACCAATTGGAAGATTACTCATATCGAAGTTATTTTTATAGTTATCTGATTGATAAACTTGATTTCCATTTGCGTTAACCATTCTAACCTTAATTGGCATCATTTGTTCATAATCACGAATCTTGAAATATTGATTCATTCCAGGAACAATAGCATTTACTATTTCTACTTGTTCTTCTGGGTCAGTCATATTTGCAACATTCTTATTGATAACTAACATTGCAGTTGCAGTTCCTTCATAGTTTGAAGTTGGAACAATTGTAGCAATCACTTTATAAGCTCCTTCATTGATTGGAGCAACTGTACTAATTGCAACGTTTGTATTTCCATTGTAGTATTTAGCATCTACTATTCCAGTTAAATCTACATTACCTTCTGCATCTCTGAATGAAGCTTTTTTTTGATTACCATCATAGATGTGTTCTAAGTCGTAAATTTCAATATCAATATGCTTCTTAGCTACTTCAACCACAACGTTAATTGGGTCAGAGTTAACATAGTTGTTTTGATCTTGTGGGATAAATACAACTGGATAAGCGTTGTTACCTGCATCTGGTATTGTTGTTGGTGTTGTCCATTGGAATGTACCTGCTACTGCATCATTATTATTTGCATTCATTGCAGATCCTCCAGTAAGTAGAGATTCAGCTAATGTTTGTTCGTAAACTAATGAAGAAGCTGTTGGTGCAACTAAAACAGGTTTTGCTTTGTTAACTTGTACATTAAATGCTTTGTGTGCTATATTATAGTTTTCAGCATCAATTCCTGTTGGAATGAAATGTACTTGGTATAATGCAGTTCCTGCTTGTGGTTGATGATTTTCTGGATAATCCCATTCATAGTTACCATTTACTGAAGCATTATTGTTAGGATTAACAGCTGTTGCTGTAATTGCTGGCAATGATTGTCCGTATGTGATAACGTATGGACTAGATGTTTGTGTTAATACAGGGTTAGCTTTATTAACTACAACAGGTAGTTGTGGAGATTCTACAGTTAGATAGTTGTTCGCATCTACTGGAACAAATGTTCTAACAAAACCAGAGTTATTTACATTAGGTTCAATTGATGAATCTGTCCAAGCAAAGCTACCACTTACTGTTAGTCCTGTTATAGGGTTTACTGAAGATTGGTTAGTTATTGATATGTCAGAAAGTGCTTCTCCATAAGTTATAGTTGAGAAGTCTCCCCAATTTACAATAGGATTTGCTTTATTGATAACTAAATTAATCATTGTACTGTCAGTATAGTAGTTTACTAAGTCTGTAGGTATAAATCTTAATTTGTAAGCTGTTGCAGGATTTACTGGAGTTACAGTTGTTGCACTTTCCCAAACAAATGTTCCTGGTACATCTAAGTTATTATTTGTATTTACTGCATGTGGAGAACCAATTAGGTAAACTTGAGATAAAGTTTGTCCGTAAGTAATTTCGGATGTTGAAGGCCAAGTTACTTGTGGAGTTGCTTTATTAACAGTTACATTTACATTAAATTCAACTGGGTTGTAATTTGCAACATCTGAAACTGATGGTATATATGTAGCTACATATGCATTTGTTCCTGTTGCAGGGAATACGTCAATTGAATTCCAATTAATTGTTCCTCCTGTTAATACAAGAGTAGGATCATTTGGATTAACAACACTTGTTACAGTTATTGTGTTAGCTGGTAAAGCTTGTCCGTAAGTATATGCTGCAACTGATGCACCATTAACTAATGGAGTTGCTTTGGTTGTTGGTACGTTAACATCTATTAGTACAGTATTGTAGTTTGCAATATCCGTTGGAGTAAAGGTTGCTGTGTAATCATTATTTGCAACTGTTGGTATTGTTGTTAAGTTATTCCATGCTACTGTTCCTGCTACTGCTAATGTTTCTACAGATGCTCTGTGTGAAATAACATTGTTTGCAGTATTGTAAGACAATGGTCTGTTTGCTAAAGTTTTTCCATAAGTATCAGTTGCTACTGCATTTAAGGTAACTTGTGGTGTTGCTTTTGCTGTATATACATTTACGTTATTATTTGTAACTGTTGTGTATAGTGTTGTATTTGATGGAATAAATTGTAGTACATTTGGTGTTATACCTGCTACTGGAACGGTTGTTGGTGTTACCCATACAAATTGTCCAGCAACTACTATACCTTCATTATTTACATTCTTTGCAGAACCATTGGTTAAATCTGCATCAGCTAAAGTTTGTCCGTAAATTAAGCTTGAAACTGATGGCCATGTAATTGATGGTACTGATGCATTCACTGTTACTGAAATTGATACTTGTGCAGGGTTATAGTTATCTATATCTAATGGATAATATGTTGCATCGTATAATCCGGTTACAGGTAATTCATCAATTGAGTTCCAAACAATTTGTCCTCCTGCTAATACAAGTGTATTGTTTACTGGATTAACTGCTGATGTTAATGTAGGAATATTGATTGGTAATGCTTGTCCATAGCTGTATGGTGCAACTGTTGCTGCTACTATTGGTGTAGCTTTGGTTGTTGGTACGTTAACATCTATTAGTACAGTATTGTAGTTTGCAATAT
>ENA-UOOE01000053-UOOE01000053.1-fermentation-metagenome-genome-assembly--contig:-NODE-53-length-116454-cov-9.453844_pt1 | contig 116454 bp, 111 predicted proteins | sample MGYA00245776_ERZ724021 | MGnify/ENA primary metagenome ERZ724021 (study PRJEB28704, sample SAMN03018321) | fermentation metagenome | biome: anthropogenic terrestrial biome; feature: soil... | reverse complement strand
TGAAGATCTTCAAGCTCAATACCTGGAGCTATTTCTGTTAAAACCATGTGACCGTTCTGTTTCCTTATAACGCAATATTCAGTAACTATAGTGGAGACTATGCCTGCCCCTGTAAGAGGCAAGGTGCATTTCTTTACGAGTTTTGGACGCCCTTTTTTGTCTAAATGGGTGGTAGCTACATACACCGCTTTTGCTCCGGTAACAAGATCCATGGCCCCCCCCATTCCTGGCACAAGTTTGCCGGGGATCCACCAATTCGCTAAATTACCCTCCTCGTCCACTTCCAAGGCTCCCAGTACTGTGGCGTCAAGATGGCCCCCTCGAATAAGCCCGAAGCTCATGTCGCTTGATACTATGGAGGAGCCGGGGAGGAGACTGAGGCCTCGGCCACCTGCTCCAATAAAACGAAGATCCGCCTCTTCAGGGGATGGGCCTGCTCCAACGACTCCATTTTCCGTTTGCATAATGACTTGAACGTTTGGGGGGATGAAATCTGACACAAGAGTAGGGATCCCTATGCCTAAGTTCACAACAGACCCGTTATCGAAATCAAGAGCTATTCTCTTGGCTATTCTTTCCCGAACAATCTTTTCATCAAGTTCTGGAAGCATAGTATCCATCTCCTTTCAGAACAAGAATATCCACAAGAATTCCAGGAGTTACAACGTCGTTGGGATCTATTTCTCCCTCTCTAAGAATGGAGTCTACTTCGGCGATAACAATATCGGCTGCAGTAGCCATTATGGGATTGAAGTTTCTGTTGGTTCCAAAGTAAGTTAAGTTTCCACACCGATCGGCTCGATAGGCACGAATGAAGGCTACATCTGCCCGTAACGGTAGCTCTAAAATATATCTTTCCCCCTCAACCTCTATAATTTGTTTTCCTTCCTCATAACACGTACCAACGCCAGTGGGCGTTAAAATTCCTCCTAACCCAAAGCCTCCGGCCCGAATACGTTCAACAAAGCTGCCCTGAGGAACAAGTTCAAGCTCAAGTTTGCTTTCGTTGAACAAACGCTGAGTCTCTTTATTCAGACCGATATGAGAGGCTGTTACCTTACGAATCTGCCCATTTACAACGAGCTTCCCATGACCAACCCCTTTGGGATATTTTTCATTCGCATATACAGTGTCATTCGCAATAAGATGCAAGTTATTGATGTCAGTAGAAGCTAATGCGTCTACCAGGGTGTAGGGAACCCCACCGTAATTAAAACCACCTACCATCAACGAGGCTCCAGGCTTAACGTATCGCACTGCCTCTTCTGCCGACATAACTGGTTTAATAGTTTTTTTGGGCATATGCAGAACCTCCCTTTTATTGTTGTTCTGTCTTTTCAAATACAGGAGAGACGATACGAGAAGCTCTTCGTCTCTGAATAAAGTACATAGACCCAATGATTCCCACGGCTATGCAATTAGATATAAGGGCTGGGTGGATGAGCAAAAAAGGAACTGCAAGTAATGCAGCCCTTCCCCAGAGAGGGAGATGGGTAACAAAATAGCCCTGAACTCCTGCTGCCAGTCCAATAATCCCCAGGAATGCAGTGACACATCCGATAATAATTTTGACGATGCTGCCTTGAAATAGGAGGTAGCTGTTGTACACAAACATGTAGGGGACAATAAACCCTGCCACAGCAACCACTAACGCTGTAAATCCAGTTTTCATTGCGTTAGAACGAGCTATTCCGGCTGCTGCGTAGGTAGCGAGTGCCACAGGGGGGGTTACGTCTGCTAAAACGCCAAAGTAAAGGCAAAAAAGATGGGCGGACATCATGGGGACTCCCATCTGAGCCAGCGCTGGCGCTGCCAGTGTAGACGTAATGATATATTGAGCTGTGGTAGGGACTCCCATGCCGAGGATAATAGATCCGATCATGGTCAAAACAAGAGCTAAGGGGAGGATTCCGTAAGAAAGGCTCATGACAAAAGAAGAGAAAGCAAGGCCAACGCCAGTAATGCCGATAATGCCAATAACGATGCCGGAACAGGCACATGCCGCTGCCACATCTACAGCGCCAATAGCTCCATTAATAAGAGCGTCGAGGACGCGTTGGGGCGTCATCCGATATTTCTTCTCTCCCAACCACGATGCCCCTATAAGACAAAGGATCGACCAAAAGACCGCTTTTACAGCCGAATATCCCGTAGCAAGAAAAGCAATAAGAGTAATGATAGGTATTAAAAGATGCCATCCCTCTCGGAGTACTGGGCCGATTTTAGGCACTTCTTCGTTTGTCATGGCGCGAATACCCCTCTTCCCGGCCCTGAAATGAACCATGGCCCATATGGAAAAGAAATACAGGGCTGCTGGAATAGCGGCCGCTACAACAATGTCCCAATAAGAGATTCCTAAAAACTGGGCCATAATAAAAGCTGCCGCCCCCATTACAGGTGGCATAACCTGCCCGCCTGTAGAGGCTGCCGCTACAACAGCACCGGCAAATTCAGATTTGTACCCCGCACTTTTCATAAGAGGGATTGTAAAAGCCCCTGTCGTAACTGTATTCGCCACAGAACTACCAGAGACAGTTCCCATAAGGGCACTGGCAACAACCGCCGCTTTTGCGGGACCGCCGCGACTTTTTCCTGTTAAAGCTATGGAGAGATCGATAAAAAATTGTCCCGCTCCAGAAACGTTAAGAACCGCTCCGAACAAGACGAATAGAAATATAAAGGAGGCAGAAACTCCCAAGGGGACTCCAAATATGCCGTCTGTACGCAAATATTGGAAAGGTGCTATTTCTTCAAGGGCAAAACCTCCATGGGCTAGAATACCAGGGAAGTAGGGCCCTAAAAAGGCGTACAGCAGGGCTATAGTAGCCATAATAGGCAAAGGAAGCCCCATAGATCTTCGTGTTCCTTCTAGAACGAGAAGAACCATGACTGTGCCCCAATAAATATCGGAGGGGATAGGTGCCCCTTCCCGTATGGTAATTGCTTCCCAATTAAGAATAATATTGAGACATCCCGCTATAAGGAGCCCTGCTAATATCCAATCCCACCAATCAATACTGTTTTTAGGCCTTTTTCTCGACACGGGATAAAGAAGAAACATAAGAGCCCCCATAAAGAGCCAATGTATGCTTCGCTGATACATAGCCGAACGCAATCCGGATACAGCTGTATAAAGATGAAAAATAGATGCAGATAAGGCTAGGAAAGCTACTACCAAATATCGCCAACCGTGGAGATCCCGTTTTTTTGAATCCATTTCCACTTCTACTGGCTGTACATCCTTCGGTGAAAGTGTTGAAGGATCTGTCATTGAGCTTCCCCCCAGTCTAATCCCCCCTTAAGCGGGAGAGTCTGAGCTCTCCCGCTTAATAAAGGGAGACTTATTTCATATCTATGCCTTGTTCTTTAAAATATTTAATGGATCCTGACGTAAAGGGGATTATTCCTACACTCGCTTCTTTGGGGACAAAATGAGATGCCTGCTGGGTTACATCCATAAAAGCTTTCGCTTTTTCAATAATTGTTTTTACGAGGTTATATCCAAGCTCTTCTGGCATATCTTCGCGCACAACAAGAAAGTTGCCATCGGCGACAGTGAGGATGTCTTCGTCAATACCTGGATATGTCCCTTTCGCTATGTTGTACGAGAAGAGGAATGGATTTTTCTCCACGATGTTATTCACTACATCTTGAGGGAGAGGAATCAATACTATATCCCGAACAGCCGCTACCTCCAGTACTGCCGACCCTGGAGCTGCAAAGTTCCAAAATACGGCGTCTATATTGCCATCTTTCAGAGCCATAACGCCCTCAGGCTGTGTAAGTTGCTGTTTTTGAATGTCTTTATCCGGATCAATTCCAGCAGCATTAAGGATAATATTGCTTAATATTTGATCTCCTCCGCCAGGGGCTCCCACAGACACCTTTTTACCTTTAATATCTCCAAAAGATTTAATGCCTGTTTTTGTTGTAGTTACAAGATGCTGGGGGGCAGGGTACATATGCATAAGAATTCTCAACGGCAGTTTTCCATCTTGTTCAAAGGCTTCGGTACCTGTATAAGCTTGGTACAAAGTAGACCCCATAGACATTCCTATCTGGGCTTTTCCAGATGCTACAAGACGACAATTTTCTTTCGAGGCAGCTGTTGAGCGCGAAGTAGCTTTCACGCCAATATCCGCTTTGGTGAGTATCTCTGCCATAGCTCCACCCAAGGGATAGTAGGTTCCGCCAACCCCACCAGACCCTATGGTGATAAAGGTTACGGCTGCTGCTGTAGCGCCCAAAGCAATGAGAGCTAGAACCGCTATCAGGGCTATCCATTTTTTCTTCATACTTAGACCCTCCTTTTGCGAGTTACCCTACTCTTATTGTCTAGGCAGCAATATGTCTCTCGCTGCCCTCAGCCCTTTCTCTAAACGAGTAAAGATTTCGTCTACATCTTGCTCTGTTACTATTAAGGGAGGCGCTACTAAAAACTGATCTCCCTCTATGCCATCTATTTGGCCTCGACCGGGGTAAACAACAAGCCCTTGCTTTAAGCATTCGTTTGTTACCACACCTGCAGCATTGACTGGAGATGGGAAGGCTTGGCGAGTGGCAGGATCCGCTACTATTTCAATACCCCTCATGAGCCCCATTCCCCGAACATCACCTACAATAGGTATCTCGTAGAGGCTCTGTAGTTTTTTACCAAGTCTCTCTCCTTGAATATAAGCATTTTCTACCAATCCTTCTCGTTTGATTAATCGGAGAGTTGCCGTAACAGCTGCGGCAGTTACTGGATTTGCGTTATACGTGTGACCATGCTGAAAAGCTCCGCTACCTTCCTTTAGAGTTTCAATAATTTCATCCTTCACGATGAGAGCACCTACTGGAGAATAGCCACCAGACAGAGCTTTTGCTGAACAAATCATATCGGGCACAACGTTCCAATGGTTCAAACAAAAGTTTTTCCCTGTTCGACCAATGCCTGTCATGATTTCATCAGCAATGAGAAGCACATCATATTTTGAGCAAATATCCCGTACTATCGGCCAATATTCCTTAGGTGGATGGAGTCCTCCAACAGTAGAACCAACAATCGGTTCAGCTACAAAGGCAGCAATATATTGAGCACCGATTTTCCGAATTTCATGTTCGAGATCATAGGCACAACGAATATCACAGGAAGGATACGATAATCCGAAGGGACAACGGTAACAATAATGAGAAGCTATTTTAGGATAATCTTGATAGAGAGGATAGAAGGTTCGCCGCCGAGCCATACTGCCGGCTAAGCCCATGGTACCAATTGTGCTTCCATGATAGGAGTTCCATCGCGCAATCATTACATATTTAGCGGAACTAACCCCATCTCGTTCTACAAAGTACTGTCTGGCCAGCTTGAGAGCCGATTCTATGGCCTCGCTCCCGCCACTTACAAGCCATACGTAGTTCAGTTCCTCTGGGGACATGGATGCCACTTCTTTTGACGCTTCCATAGTTGCTTCGTTATACCATCGCGAAGGGTGAGCAAATTCAAGAGTTGTAAGCTGTTTATAGATAGCATCAGCTATCTCTTTGTTCCCATGCCCCACACTGGAAAGTAAGGCCCCGCTACAACCGTCAATATAGGGCTTCTTATCTTCATCAAAAATATAAATTCCTTCCCCCCTGACCGCCTTTTTTAAAGCCGTTTTATAACTACGAGGAATCATAGCTCCATACTCCGGCACACAAATCATCCCCTCTCTGTATTTTGATAACATACTCTCTCTGTAACAACCTGGCCGGAACTTACAGAGAAAAAGCCTTAAAGTGGAAAAAACGGAGAGAAAGCTGAAGAATAATTTCGTTGTGCACAAAAAGAAGTATACGCTACTTATATTCTATTTTTATGAAGTTTTTCCTTCATCAATAATAGAATCTTCAATCTCTTTTGTCAATTGCAACAAAAAACAGAGCTGCTCTAAAAAACAGCTCTGTTGATCATCATCTTTATTATTCCGATTGGAAGGGATGTCTACTGATTTTGAGTTCCTTTCTCCTGCGTTGTTTTGTCTTGCGTTCCGTCACTCTGTTCCAGAGTAAATCCCTTTTGAGTAAAAATATATCGATCCCCCATAAAGAGAACTTCTGTGAGGCGGTACGTTCCTAAAACTTCAGAGTAGAAAGGGATAAAGGCTTCCAAAGTTGTTTTAGCCGCCCTACCAATATCTTTCTTTTCCAGCGCATAGCAGAGGGTCATATCGATCATAGGGTGCCGTATATTTACAGATAAAACCTTTTCAGGTTTACGAGCCACAGTGTGGTCAGGTTCTGGAAATTTAATGGCTACCCTCTTTTTTTTCTCGCTTACCACTAAATCTTTATCATCTAAAGACTCGAAGTGATGGGAGCGATCGATGGTTTCGTTGAAGAGCCGCACATCGAAGGGGGCATCTTCTATAAGCCATTTAATTGGGATTGTAAGCAAATATGTCGGGCTCATAATTTCAGTAACTCCCGCTTCATTCATGGCAATCAAGCGAATTTCGCCAATTTCCTCGCGGAAACGATTCAGGTACGTTACGTTTTTACAGCGTCCGATAAGGTAGAGCTTATCACTATTGCTTATCCGATTATCGGTAATAGCTTTTTTCAAAATATTTTCAAACTCACTTTGTGCTCCCCCTTCATACAAAGTTTCCGCAAGAATTCTGCTATTAAGGGAGACTTCGTATCCGTTATCTATATTTCTCTGCAAACAATCTTTTGCCTCGTCCATCTTATTGAGCTGAGCGTAGGTTACACCTGCAAACAGGAAATTTTGCCAGTCTGCATTGTGTGACTGTCGAATAATTTCTTCAAGGTCCGAAAGAACTTGTTGATGGTCACGGGTTTCATTGAGGCGGATTTTTTCCATTAATACACTCGCCCACAGAGGATCTTTACGGAAAATGGGACGATGTGTCGATAGAAATTTATCGAGGCATGAGTGCACAAAATCGGCATCATTTTGCTTAGAGAGAGCAAAGTGATACCAAAAAGGCGGAAATGCTTCAAAAGCCGTGTTATCGCGAAGCAGACGCTCTAACCTACGGTGCTGAATATCAGAGTTCCCTGCCTTTACGCTCTCTACAAATTCATTAATTTGTTTTTCAGTTAGACGATAGTGATCGTCAAGATTGTACTTCTTGATAATAGACCAGGAGGCCGTTAGAAGATCTTTGCGAATGACGTTGAGAGAGTTGAGTTTTTCGTCATCAAGCGACTCGATCATAAGTTCATTTTCTGTCTTATATTCTTCAAGCTGCCGTTGATAGTTGACATACATGGAGCCCATAGAAGAGACCGCGGTTACTGCCGCTGAAACCACATCAGAGGGAGAAACTTTTACCCCTGCTAACAGATTAAAAAAAGTGCGCTCCATCTTCTTTTGATAACTTCTCTGCAGGCGTTCCCTTTTCCGATCAGAGATAATCTCATCTTTCAATGTGTCCATTAACTTCGCAAGAAGTTTAACAATCTCCTCATCAGGAATAGCATTGAGATTAAGATTATTAATGATGTTGTCATACTCGAAGGTAAGTACTACCTTGTCGTTGTACGAAACTATTTTACTTAACGAATAGGTGCAGTAATTCAGGGCTTGCACCACTTCCATAGGGTCGTATTTTTTCTCCTCATGGAGGGTCACTTCTGCTCTTGAAGGGGAAACAGCTATCCAGCCGAACGCAAGAGTACATAAAATACATATTGCAAGAATGCGCTTCATTGTATATTTTTTGCCTCCAATAGAATCATGATTCATATACATTACCATAAAAAACTCCCTGAAAAGGAGGAAGCCCTCTCCAGGGAGAAGAAACCTATGTGTACAGTAATGAACGAACATGTTTCAAGGGATGTGGTTATTTCCGGACAGAGACCTCTACCGAGTTCCCAGTCTGGAGGTGGTTTCCACCAGAGATAACAACGAGATCTCCTTCTTTTACTCCCTCCGTAATCTGTACCGCCGTGTCAGTTTTTAATCCCAAGGTGACTGGTGTATGTTTTACTTTCCCATCCTCAACTAAGAGGACAGATGGACTTTCACTGTTCGTAAAAAGAGCCTCTGGAGGAACAACAAGGGCTTCAGGCCGCTCCTCTTGAACCATGAAAACCCTCGCAAACATTCCTGGACGCAATTGATAGCCGCTCTTTCTGTTATCAATGAAGAACTCCACTTGAACAGTGCGAGTGTCCTCTTTTACGAAGGGGCTCATTCGTGCTATTTTGCCCTCAAAAACCCCATCTCCCAGCCCATCTGCTTTTATAAGGCCCACCATACCTTTAGAGAGAGAGAAAGCTCTCGATTCAGGAACCCGAACCACAGCCTTAAGAGTATCTACATTCGCGATCTCGGCAACGGCAGTAGAGGGTGTCATCATTGTGCCTACCGTATGAGCATAGTCGTTCAATACAATTCCATTAATAGAGGCCTTTATGGAGTACTCAGACAAGGAAACTTCCAAGTTTTGAAGCTGCGCCCGTGTCTGATCTACCGAAGCCTTCGCCAGTTGAGAGCGAGCTTCAGCCTGGAGATAGGCGGTCTCTTTGTTGTCTAGTTGCTGTTGCGTTGCATACCCCTCTTTAACGAGGCGCTGATAGCGTTCCCACTCTACCTTCGCGTTGTTAAGAGCTGCTCGCGCTTCCGCTACCTGAGCTTCAGATACAACAATACCCGCCTTTAATGAAGCAATTTGGGCATCTATGTCCCGATGATCAAGAACGGCTATGACGTGCCCTTTTTGAACTTTATCGCCCTGATGGGCTCGGAGTTCCTCAAGACGCCCCGTTACTTTTGGGTAGAGGGTAACACGCTCTATAGCTTCAATAGAACATGTCTCCTCAAACCCCTGGCGTAGCAGTGGCATTTCCTTTACAGGTACAGCAACAACTTTGGCCACTTCCGGAAGATGAGAAGGAACGTTCTGTGAAGCTTCCGGTTTGTCTTTTAATGGCCCCCAGATAAGCCATGCAAGTGCAGCGACTACAAAGATGAAAGGAATAATAATTTTCTTTTTGAATTTCACTACGCCATCACTCCTCTATGGAAGAAAGAACTGGTTCGTCTACTAAATTTCCTTCCGCCTTTTTGAGACGGACAATTGTATACGCATAGTTTCGAAGGGCTGCAGAGTGTTCCTGCATAGCTTGGGTTAACGAGGCCCGGGCATTTAAAACATCAAGCTGAATACCCACGCCCTCCCTATATCCAACTTCCGCAAGACGAAGGGTTTCTTTTGCCAAATCCAAATTCACTTTAGCCTCTTTTAAAACTTGAGCAGCCGTATCTAAATCTAAATATACAGACTGTACTTCTGTTCGAATAGCCTCTTCTTTTTTTTCTACCCCTCTTTTTGCCTGTTCCAACAAGGCTGTTTGCTGAACCACTCGCCCATGGGTGGCACCGCTATCAATAATGGGAATATCTACATTTAGACGAGCGAGCCACGTATCTTTTTTATCGTATCCTGTCTGGTTCGGATCATCGTAACGATACGATCCTGACACAGATACAGAAGGCCTTAATCCACTTTTAGCTATCTCTACCGACTGCTCCCGCTCCTTAACCAGGTTTTTAGCTCTCAACAATTCTGGGCGGAGTTCAAGCGCCTTCGCTAAAGAGAGAGCCGGATCTCCTCCATCTATAGGAACATACGCTATTTTCCCCTGTATCATATACGAAGCGTCAGGAGCAAGATTCAATAGTTCAAAAAGATCAAGGTGGGCAGTTTTAAGGTTATTCGTTGCCCTGATCAATGCCGATCTATTTTCTGCAAGTTGTTTCTCAGCGCGGGTAATTTCAAGCCCTGTAGCCAGGCCCAGCACCCGTTTTTTCTTAACTTCTTCCAGATATTTTTCTGCAAAAGCTAACGCGTCTTCAGCAGTAGCTACATTTTCTTTTTCCAGCAAAACAGCATAGAAACGATTATAAACATCAAGAGCTATTTGTTCTCTGGTTTCCTTGTAAAAGTTTTCGGCTTGTAAAAGGCCATAGGAGGCTTGCCGCTTCCCCGCCCTGATTTGTCCCCCTTTGTAAAGAGGCTGAGTGAGGGTCACGCCAGCACTATAAACATCTTCTTCAAGGATGTCTTCTTTCCCTGCCTCACGGCGTGTATAGCTGGCTCCAGCATTGAAGGTGGGAAGACCTTCTGCATCAGCTTCAACTATCTTTCCCTTGGCTCGAACAAGTTCTTCTCTGGCAGAAAGGATATCCAGGTTTCTCTCTTCTGACAGTTCCAGTGCCATTTTGAGAGTTAATGGCTTTTCATCAGAAGCAAGAGCACTGGAATATGTTCCCGCACACCCCCAGAGCACCCCACATAAAACAGCAACACTGTATATGGTTTTTCTTATTCTCCTCATTTTTCCCCTCCACCCATACTCGTACCAGGATTGCCAGCCTGAACTACTGTTTTTTCTCCTCCTCTGATGCGAAAGAACAACGCCTTTACTTTTTCCTTCCCATCTCCAAGAATAACGTAAACTGCAGGGATAACGAAGAGGGTCAAGAAAGTCGAGGTCAGCATTCCACCAATAACGGCAGTAGACATGGGCTGCCGAATTTCGCCGCCTTCGCTCAGCCCCAACGCTATAGGAACAGCTGCAATAACTGTGGATAGGGCCGTCATTAATATAGGCCGTAACCGAAGGGGAGCTGATTCTTCCATAGCAGTGAGCCCGTCATATCCTGCCGCGCGACGTTGGTTGGCGAAGTCCACCAGGATAATAGCGTTGTTAACAACTATTCCGACAAGAAGGATAATTCCCATCATGCTCATCATATCTATTTCCATTCCTGTTAACAACAAAATAAAAAACACACCTGATGTCGCAAGAGGTAACGAGAACATGACCATCAAAGGATAGAGGAATGATTCAAACTGGACAGCCATAACCATATAGACCAGAACGATAGCAATAGCTAAGGCCATTAAGAGTTCTCTGAAGTTCTCTTGCATATGTTTCGATGAGCCGGTTGGTATAAGCCGTACACTGCCATCTACCGGAGCATTCTGCTTAAAGGCATTCATAACAAGGGCCATTCCCTCTCCTGAAGATATTCCGGCAGTATTGGCACTTACAGTAAGGGAGCGCTGTCGATTATAGCGTTTTACCAGAGTTGGTCCGCGCCCTTCCTCTACGTTAATGAGTCCGGGGGCCTTCACTAATTTCTTGCTCCCATCTTTGAAAGTAAGACTTTCTATATCTGCCAAACTTCGGCGATATCCTTCCTCGGCCTTCACTCTAATGTCATATCGATATCCGCCGTCTTTGAAAACTCCAGCCTTGACACCACCAAAATACGCCTGAATATCTTTGGAAAGATCTCGTACGTTAATATCCATTTCATCGGCCAATCCACGATTAATACTCACATTTATTCGGGGGCTATCGAGACGTACGTCTGTGGTAATGTCAGCTAGACGATCATCTTTCTCAAGATCCTTTTTCATCGCTTCTCCTATACGGGAAAGCTGCTCCGTGTCTTGACCAACAAGGGTCAGAGTAATGTCGGAGCCCCACGTTCCAAAGGTAAGTTCCGCATCTTTGTACGAAGAAAACTGTTTTCTCATCTGTCCCATAATAGCCTTCGAAGGGGCCCGCTGTTTACGAGGAATGAGGGTTACATTCAGCTTACCTTTATTCACTTCCTTCCCCATACCAGAACCGATGGTGGCGTAGGTATAAGCCACTTCAGGATATAAACGAACAGATTCACCTAGCTCGAGAAGGAATTGTTTCGACTCTTCAAGAGACGTTCCTGCTGGAAGCTCAAAGCTAATGGTAAAGTCTCCCCGGTCCTCGTTAGGGAAAAAGCCCGTTCCCAATCTGCTGGCGATGATAAGACCTACTATAAAGAAAACGCTCGCCGCTCCGAGAACGAGAAAGCGATGACGCAGACAGACATGTAATGCCTTCTTATAAGAGTTTTCCATTCCTCTAAGAAAATTCTCGATTTTAGAAGCTATTCTCCCTGGGTTATCTCTCTTCAGAATTCGAGAGCAAAGGAAAGGAGATAAAGTGACAGAAAGAACCAAAGAAATAATGATCGTCATAACGACTGTTATTCCAAAGGCATAGAAAAATCGCCCAATAATTCCACCCATAGATGCCACTGGAGCAAAAACACATACTGTAGTTGCAGCTCCGGCTATAACGGAGAAACCTACTTCGCTTGTGCCTTCAGATGCTGCCAGAAATGCCGTTTTCCCTTGTTCCATGTGGCGATGGATATTCTCAAGAACCACTGTAGTTGCGTCAACAACCATGCCTACCGCCAGAGAAAGGCCCATCATGCTCAAGTTGTTAATGGTTATTCCCAAACCTCGCAATACGATCAGGCTCCCTAAAAGACAGACAGGGATTGTTACTACCGTTACGAAGGTCGCTCGGAATGTTTGAAGGAAAAAGAGCATGATCAAAGAACAAAGCCCGATTCCGGCAAGCATATCCCACCCTACACCAGTCATCGATTTTCGAACGAAGTCAGAAGTATCTGAAAGTACCAGAAGCTTTACACCTTCTGGAGCCAATTTCTTTAGGCCGTCGAGTTGCTTCATTACATCATCTGCCAATGAAACTTCGTTAGCTCCACGTTGCTTCAAAATATCGAGAAGGATAACCGGCTCTCCATTATAGGTGGCCACAGACCGAACATCTTCGAAGCCGTCTTCTACCTTCGCCACGTCTTGAAGGCGTATAACGGCGCCGTCCCGAGAAACAATAGGGAGGCTCTTGAGTTCTGCAACAGAGCCATATTCTCCTTCAAGCCTGATACTGAGTTCTCGGCGTTCAGATTCAAGGCGCCCGGCAGGGAGTTCTACGTGTTTATCTTTAATGGCGTCCCGAACATCCTGTACCGTTAAATTTCGGGCCTCAAGAAGTGCTGGATTCAGCCACACACGTATCTCCCTATTTCGCAGACCGATAGTGTCTACATTTCCTACTCCATTAACGGCCTGGAGCCGCTCTTTTACAACTTTATCAGCATAGTGAGACATGACCCGATAAGGAGCTGTCCCTACAACACCTAAAGTGATAACCGGACTATCGGCAGCTGAGAACTTCTGAACAATGGGAGTATCAGCTTCTACCGGCAAATCAGCAATGGCCAAATTTACCTTATCCCGAACATCTGCCGCTGCCGCGTCTATGTCTCGACCAAGCTCGAATTCCACTATTACAAGAGAACGCCCTTCATAGCTGCTAGAGCGAATACTCTCTATTCCAGAAATGGTGTTGAGCTGTTCCTCCAACACATCTGTTACGTCATTATCCATAACGGTAGGGCTAGCACCCTCCATTGTGGTAGAAACCACGACTAATGGGAAATCTACGTCTGGAATTCGCTCCATACCCATATTTCTCATGGCCAAAAGACCAAAGAAAATAAGAGCAAAAGTTCCAATTAAAACAGTAACAGGTCTTCGTAAAGAAATATCGGTAACTTTCATAGGTTTCCTCCTCTAATTGGAGCTGCTAATCCATCTAAAATAATAGAAACTATATCATTGTCCATATTTTTTTCCGTTATATCGAGATAGCCAAAAGCTATTTGTCGTGAGAGACCAGTAATAAGGGAATGGATCATGGCTTCAGCAAGAAGTGGATTAACGAGGCGAAACTCGCCGCTAGAAATTCCCTCCGCAATAATTTGACGAACACCATTTCGTATAAACTGAAGCGGATGCTCTTCTGGGTTATAGCTGCGGCGGAGCTCTACATCCTCATGAAAAGCCAATATCATTGCTGAATTTATTTTACGATTTTGTTTCATGCCGTTTAAGACGGTTTGTATAATATCAGCTAGTGCTTCTTTCATACTTGACGGCGAATCGTCTATTACAGAAGCCACTTTCTGGTTTAGAGGTTCTACATTCTTGTCTAGCACAAAAGCCATAAGCTCGCGCTTATTTTTAAAGTAGTTATAGACAGTTCCTTTGGCAACGCCAGCCTGCTGGGCTACCCTATCCATAGTCGTGCCTTTCCAACCGTAATCTTCTAAAACTTTTCGCGCAGATCTGTATAAGAGGTCACGCATTAATTCTCCTACTACTGCCTTTTTCTTAGAATGAAGTCGAGACATTAAATTCCCCCAATACATTTGACTCTGAGGCCAAAAAAATGACTTGATAGTCAACTTGAGTCATTATAAAGGATTTTATTAAGCGGTCAAGGGGGAAAACACGTAAATGAATGTGCCTTCATTCTGTAGGCTTTCTTCAAATAATCGTGTAGAATAATATTAAGGAAATAACAATATATTTCATATTTATAAGGGAGTGTGTAGGATATGAAATATATAAGCAGTATCGGAGGCCGGCTAGGTTTCGGATATTCGCGCCAGCGAGGTAGAATATGAATTTTATACGTGGAATCGATTTAAGAATGAAGCAAGAAGAATTCAAACACTTTCTCTGGAACCAAAATATTCATCATTCTCTTGTTTTTAGTTCTATAGGGCTTTTTATAGAAAGTATGGCCTTTGGTTATGTTTTAAAAGCTAAATTGACTCGCTACTTTCCTTTTTACATCACTCTTTTTCTCGCAGCTCTTGGAATCATTCCCCTTTTAATATACCTGAATAAAAGAAGAATGGATTTTATGCCTCGTGGGGGGAATGTGTTTGGATGTTTTTTTCTTTTCGCTATCCTTATCTATGCCTCTTTTCTCAGCATTATGAACCAATACTATACAGGCGCTATTTCTGAATACATTATTGTAATGTTTAGCCTTGCTTCTTTTTTTTATATCCCCTTTTTACCGTCACTGTTCATATTTATTGGTTCGCATCTTTTCTTTGTTTACACTCTGCTTCATATACATTCCCACTACCTACTTCTTCAGGACCACGTTGTCAATTCAACGGCGGCCCTCTGCCTCGCTTTTTTCATTTCCAGGCTTACGTATAATCAGAAAATGGCAGCGTTTATAAATAGTAAAACTATTGAAGAGCAAATGGAAGCACTGAGAGAAATTTCCATAAAAGATGGGATGACCGGCCTTTTTAATCACAATTACATCTGTACGCGGCTGGAAGAGGAAATACGGCGTACCAAGCGATATAAAACCCCCCTCTCCATCGGGATCTTTGACCTCGATGGTTTTAAAAACGTTAACGACACTCATGGTCATCAAGAAGGTGACGCTATTCTTATTTACGTAGCACAGCAGATGAGAGAAACCTTTCGAGATACCGACCTCATTGGAAGGTATGGAGGGGATGAATTTCTTGTTATATTCCCAGAAACAGAGGTGGAAGATGCCGTCATTGCCGCAGAAAGATTTCGACAAGTTTTAACGACACCAAACAGCCAAGGAACCTATACGTCTATTTCCGTCAGTGGGGGGATCGTAAAATTTAATGGTGAAGATACCCTCGAGGCATTTATACATAAAGCAGATATTCTTCTTTACAATGCGAAGAATTTAGGGAAAGACCAAATATCGTGGTAACGTTGGAATATATTGGCTTGAGAATGCATTATCTTAAAGAAAAGATTGTTACTGCTTGGCAAGAACAAAAAAGGTTGCCCTTATGAGGCAACCTTATATATTCATGGCGGAGAAGGTGAGATTCGAACTCACGGAACCTCTCGGTTCAGACGCTCTCCAAGCGCCCGCCTTCGACCACTCGGCCACTTCTCCTTACCAGCAACGCTGGGTATTATAACAACTTCCCTAGATTTTTGCCACCCCTTTCTTAAGAAAAACCCATAAAAGTCTTATTTATTACAACGGGACGTAATGGCTATATAAACTAAGGGGTAGCTTCCTATGTTCTCAAGAGAATGCTCTAGACCTCGCTCTGTCAAAATTACATCTCCTGCACCTATTCTTTCTTTCTGTCTCCCTTCCGTGTACATGCCAATACCATACACAATAATTTTTACCTCTTCGCATCCTTCGTGTTCATGGATAGGAATAGATGCGCCAGGTTCCATTTCCACCCAGCTTATTTCATGAAACATACTCTCCTCGTAGAAATCATCTGGATGAATAGAGCGGCTTTCCACTCCTTCGAGGACTCCAAATAAAGGATGGCTTTCAAGCCCCTCTATTTGGCTTGATCGAATGATCATGTTTTAGGCGCCTCTTCACTTTTTGGCAGATGTACTAGAATTGTGCATGGTGCGTGACGTACAACTTTGGCGGCAACGCTTCCAATAAAGAAGCGCTCCAGGTTGCTCAATCCTCTATGGCCGATAAGAATAAGTTCATATTTATTCTTTTCTGCCATTTTTAAAATCTCTTCGTACGGAGTGCCTGTAGTGAGAACAAATTCAAAAGGCGTTGCTGAAACTCCAGCGTCTCTTAACCCTTTTTCTATCATGTTCAAAAAAGATTGCCGTATGGATTCTTCATTATAGTGAGGTGGATAATCAACATATCCAGGTATCGTAAGGTCTATACGGGTTAACACGTGAATAAAATCTAAACGCTCAATACTGTTTTTCTCTGCAAAACGAAAGGCATAACTAATGAGGAGCTGACTATTCTGACTCTGGTCAATTGCTACTAACGCTTTTTTCATACTCTCATCCCCTCCCTTCGTGTGACTTTATTATAGATCAAATATATTCAATTTTGCAATTAAGTATACCTAAACTTTATGCGCACTGTTATAAAGAATCTCACTACAAAGACCTCCTTTTATTGAGGAGATGGGGGACATGATGCTGCAAGGAATCTTACTGATATGTTATTTACTGTAAGCTTCTTCGTGAGACAGAGGTACCGTTCGTTTCCGACTGGTGGAAACGCGCAATTGGCTGTAAGCTTCTTCTTGGGGCAGAGAGACCGCTCGTTTCTTCCGATTAGCAGATGGAGGACATTATTTCATACACATGTTTTATTCGTATTATGTCTAAGAAGAAAGAGAATAAAAAAATAATTTGTTAGACCCAAAATTCAGATTGCTGAAAAAGGCAAAGGGTGATAGTCTTTCCCCGGATTATTTTTTGACTACAGGAAGGGATGGAGATATCTCGGATGAAAATTCAAGTGAATTCAGAAATTGGAAAGCTCAGAGCGGTGATGATGCAATCTCCCGGTAAGGGCATTGAACGATGTACCCCTCTTAATATAGGATCTTTGGCCTGGGATTCTGTACCAAGTCCTCATAAAGCCGCAGAAGAGCATCAGAAGTGGGTAGAAGTAGTAGAACGCTTTGGAGCCAAAGTTTACCTTTTCGAGGATTTGCTTCGAGATGTTCTTGCTATCCCAGCCGTGAAAAAAGACCTCATTGCTCAGATAGTTAAAACCGAACAATCTTTTATAACGCAGCAAACGATGAGTGTACTGCAAGAATATTTGTTGAGCCTTCCTCCCGCAAAGCTAGTAGATCAACTTTTCTTTGGAATGACAAAAGAAGAACTGAATAAGGCGACTCACGAAGTTTCTCTTGTAGATCTCGTGGATATGGGAACACACATGTGGAGCCTATTCCCTATGTCAAATATCCTTTATTCCCGAGATTCTGCTGCCGTGCTGGGGGATGGCGTCGTTTTCTGTAAAATGTTCAATCGGGATCGCATTAAGGAGCCCTATTGCATTCGATCTATTCTTAGGAATCATCCAGATTTTAAAGATCTCGATTATAAAGTATGGTATGGAGAAGACCAAGGAGATACTACACCTGTGGAGGGTGGGAATATTCACTGCTATAGCCGAAACGTTTTTATTATCGGCATCAATGAACGTACCCATCCAGCTTCTATAGAAAAAATTGCCCAAAGGACAATGCAAAATGGCGAGATTACAGATGTTCTAGCACTTATGTTCGAAAATCCGCGGCTCAGCTCTACCGATTCTATTGGGCTTTCTGTACACGTGGATATGTTCCTGAACATGATCGATCACGATGCATTTCTTTTCTTCCCCTACATAGAAAAGAAGCTCACTGTGCTTCATATTACCCGGGGGAAGCAGGGACGCCTTCGGATTAAGAGAGAAAATTCCCTCTTTGGGGCTATTAAGAAAGTGCTGAAGTTAGACTCTTTGCGAATTATAAAAGTAGGTGGAGACGAAAGTGAAGCCATTGCATTTGCAGAGCAAAGAGCGGGGTCAGGAGGGAACACTTTCAATTTAGAGCCAGGGAAACTCTGTATTTGGGATCGCAATGTGGCCACAATAAAAGCTCTGGAAAAAGGCGGTATTGATGTGGTTACTATTGAGGCCGACGAACTTGTTAAAGGCGGCGGCGGACCTCGATGTTCCACTATGCCCCTCTGGCGCGATAATATTTAGGAGGGCTTTCGCCCTCCTATTTTTTTAGTTTAGGTAATGTATTAGCACCATGGGGCATAAGCCATGTTTTCAGCTGAGTCCCCTTTTTTTGGTAAACCATCTTTAAGGCCTCATCGAGGTTTTTCACTACCGTAATGCCCGTTCCCTTGAAATCGTCAGGGGACATTTCTGTGACTAAATAGAAATCCCAGTTCTCTGCCACATATCCAACTATGTACCCTATATATTTAGCGATCGTAAACTCGCGGCGTATCTCTTTTTCCCGCTCTACTGTGTTCGGGAATTGTTGAAGCATATATTGGACTTCATCGTTGCCATACCCTTCATTACAAGCACTTAATATGACAAGCGAGCCACCGTGGGGAGCCGCTTCCATAGCGTTAACAATCACTTTTGATGATTGATAGAAGTTAATGTCTTTCGGGTAGCCTCCTGCTGTGGCAATAACAAGCTCACCTAGCTCTGGAATAATGACGCCATCTTTCCGATCAACGATTTTGGTTCCCTCATAAAAAGCTTGTTTCCAATCTCCAGCTATGGCAAAAGCTATTTTCCCGTCGTTTCCTGGTATAACATTGAACAAGAAAGTGGGCTTCACCATCTCTGCTGCTTCCAGCATATCCAAATGTATGTAGTTATTCTCAAAATTCCCAGGCCGACAGTCCATGTTGCGCCCCTTCCCAGGTTCAGGATCTAAAACTCGAGCATGGTTCGACATGACAGTTTCATAGGAAGAAATACCCGGCAAAATTCCTTTACGGCCACCTCCCCATCCCGCCATAAAGTGATACCCGATAGCTCCCGTTATAACAATGTGGTCACATTCAAGAGCTTTTTTATTGACTTTAACAGGCGTACCGTAGGATGTAGTCCCAATATAAACCATGTCTTCATGTGCAAGACATTTATGATCCACTACAGTAAATCTTTTTGACAATTCTTCCCCCAAAAGCTGGCTATGCTCTTCAGGCGTTTGTTCTCTATGAGTTCCCGTAGCACTTAGAAAGAGAATATCTTCGTCTCGTATCCCTGCTTTGTTCAGTTCATCAACTATAAAAGGCAAATAGACCCACATTCGCTGCCACGCCCTGGTTATATCTGACACTATTATGCATACTGAATCGCCAGGTTTTACCAGTTCTCCCAATCGGGGTGAGCCAATAGGATTTTCGAGGGCACGACGTATAATTTCCTCTTCGGAGCCCTCTGAGGCAAGTGATTCGCTATCTATTACTCCGAGTAGATTGTTGGAGGGAATAGAAAATTCCACACTTTTCTTCCCATAATTCATGGCGTATGAATACATTTAAAATCCTCCTTATGCTGAAAAGCAAGATATGTATAAAGTAAGTCCAGCGCTGCGTATATGTTATGTCGCCTATAGCTCATCCAGGATTTGGAACAATGGTCACCTCCTATCGTGTTCTGGAACGCTTTACCTGCTTTGGATATTCAGATATAAAAAAGCCGAAACCCTATACAAGGTCTCGGCCGCTCTACTTATAGAGTTATTACGCTACCACTTGAGGGTAGGACCGACGTGTAGAAGAAATACAATTAGCATCAACATTTTACATATGGTCCCTCCTCTTTGTGTAGATTTGTATTTACATTGTATTGGTTCGCGATGTTATCAAAGCTTCGAGTTTTTGTAAAGGACAAAACAGAAAGAAACTTCTATCAAATTAAAGATAGTTGAACAGAACATTGTTATATTAGTGACATTAGTGATTCCCTCTATCAAGACATTCAAAGAAGTCTGAGGCCTTTGACGGCGTTGCTATTCGTACATAGTTTTTCCCCAAATTGGGATAATCTTCCCCTGATCGTACACCAATTCCTTTCATAGCGAGAGAGGAAGCCAGATGTATGCAGGGGGAATTCAGAGACACGAGCAATATGGGGCAATGATTATACGTGTTTGCCACAGAATATCCTCTCTCTTTAAGTCCTGCAATCAGCTTCACCTTCTCCTCTCCTACCAACTTTCGGACTTGCTCCAAGACAGCTCCACCTCGCAAGGCTTCCCTCGCTAAAAGGGTGCTTACAGAAGAGACAGGGAAAGGGAGGTTCACTTTATCGTAGTATTTCCAGAGGTCCTCACTAAAAACTCCATAACCGACACGAGTTCCTGCAAAATGGAAGCCTTTTGTAAGGGTTCTGGTTACAATGAGATTTTTATATTTTGATATAAGTTGCATGGCTGAAGCATCTTTAGGAGCATAATCTCCATAGGCTTCGTCGACTACCACCACAACCCCAAGGTCACGAGCTCGAGCTACAAGTGCTTCTATTTGATCAAGAGGAATAAGCTGCCCCGTCGGATTATTAGGGTTATCTATGTAAAGTAAGGTCTGTTCCTTTTTTAGTGCATCAAGTAAAGAGTTCACGTGGAAAAGGAAGTTCTCTTCTCGTTTCATCGGAACAGCTTCAAAACGAGCCCCAGACACTCGAACCTCTGTAATATATTCAACGAACTGCGGCGTATACCCTAAAACAGTCGCGCTTTCATCAAGAAAGATTTTATTGATTCTTTCCAGAACTTGCATTGATCCGCAACCAATTTTTACCTGCTCTTCTTTGATATCTGCATACTCTTTCCAGTAGCGACAAATTTCTTCTGACAAAGCTTTATACGAAGTATCCCCCGTTTCCCACATGTTTGTTATCCAATCGTAGCCACGGATAAACGCTTCAACTTCAGGAGCGTGTGGCAACGTCGATTCAAGACCATTGCAATTCAATTTTATAGAATGCACTCCGTCTTCATGAATGTAGCTTCCACGTTCAAAATCTCTTAAATGATGCCGAACTTTAGGGCTCCACATGAACCTTCACCTCCTCTAGGTTTTGGGAAATAGATACAGGTGCTATTTCTTTTCCTCTCAAACGCATAAGACCAACTGTCACCAGAGGCAAAACCATAACAAAAAGAAAGTACCAGGCCATAAAGGAATATCCACGCGCAATAAGTGCCACGAGCCCAACCTTAGCACTGATAAAACATACAACTAATACGAAAAAACCCACAAGGCCTCTCTTTCGAGGAGACATTTCCCGACCTTTCTCCTGATAGACCGAATTGATACGCTCGTTGAGGCCATGTACGAAGCCTGTAATTGTTTCTATGCTCGTTCCGAAAAGCATTAATACATAGGCAGAAAGAAGAACGCCTCCACCAAGATCATTTTTGAGGATGCTGAAGACAGGAACCGGATCCTGTAAAATTGAAGGATAGGCAGGAACCATAGCTAGATACTCAATACTGGCAGGAATCATCATTACGATGGACGAAACAATGCCATTTATAACAGCATCGCGCCTCGTTTTAATTGTATCTTTCAACGCATAAAGGACAAGCAAAAAAGACACCATGTTATAAAGTGTATATTTTATGCCTCCCATAACCCAATTGGTGTTTTCTGTAATGTCGTGATTTCGAAGCATATTTCCAAAGACCCCGTCCATTCCAAAATGACGAATTGCAACAGCGAGAAAAATAAACATTACTGCATAGAGATAGAAAGACCAATATGAAAGAATAGTGGAAATCGCTTTTCCACCAGCGAAAAGAAGCGCAGAAGTCCCCACAAGAAGAATCGTTACCCCTACCCAATAAGAAACGCCAAACCACTGTTGAAGAATAGTGCCTGCAGCAGAAGACAAAATACCACCTACAAGCACCACAAGGAAAATATAACCAACTTCAAAAACAAGCCAACTAGAACCTGGAAGCAAGCTTTGGAAAAAGCTGCGATAGTTATAAAGATGAAATTGACGAGCGTAATCAAAAGTCAGGATACCTATAAGGGCAAAGCAGAATGTGGAAACTGCCATACCATATAATCCCTGTAACAGTCCATGCATCATAAAAAACTCGACGAGTTCTCGTCCCGTAGCATAACCTCCGCCAATAAGCACAGATTGACATAAAAAACCAATCATGAGCCATCGGCTAAACCATTTAACCTGCGTGATATCAAGAAGTTGCGAAAGGATAGTTCCCTTCTGGGCATCCTCTTTCATCTTTCTCACCATCCTTTTCAGTAATAACTTATTAAAAAAGCTACATTCTGTCCCGGGAGCCGTCTCAGGTACGGTCATCTTATATTATTAAAGTGCTAATAAGAGCTATATACCCGTCACCTCTTTCTCGCTCTAAAGGTATAAAAAAAGGCGGAGCCCCTCCCGTGTAAGGAAAGGGGCCCCGCCCTAAAAGATCAACGCAACTAGGCGTCGATCCCAGGAGAGGGACCCACGCTAAAATAAAAATAAAAGAAACCGTCTCTATTCGTTGCCTGCTGAACAATCAGCTGGCTCTTTAGTATTTCATGAATTTTCTCTCTGTTCTTCATGGTATGGAAGATTACCATTTTTCCATATATCCGTCAAGATCTGCCATGTATATTTTATTACGTTCCGGAAAGTAACAGTAATAAGCCTTGCTTATCTTGTCAAAACCTACTATATGTATTTTATTACCAGGCAAGAAAGATATTTCCCATCCTCTATAGACTTGATCATAAAAAACAAACTCTCTAATGAAAAAGCGGCTCTTGCCATGGAATACACCCCGAAAGTTGGACGAGGAATCCAACATCTAGAGGTGCTGAACACCATAACAAGAGCCGCTTCGTTTTTCTGGCGGAGAGACGTTCCATCTCACCCACAGACACCTCGTGGCTGTACCGTGGATCGAGCCTCGACCGCTCGTCGGCACCGCAAAGGCTGTCCCGATAAGACCTGAGTTCCGTTTTCACCATCCAGAAGCCTCGCCCGTAATAGGGCCCGCGGACTGCCCCGTTCTGCGCGAGCAACCTCGCGAGCGATTGCCCTATCTTTTTAAGCATTTTCAGATGCCTCCTCTTCTATTTTTCTTACGAGAGCCTTAATATCCTGAACCCGCCACCCTACTGTGTTGCCTGTGATCCGTATGCCCTTCGGGAATCGTCCGTCACGAATTCCGTTGTACCAAGTGGCTGACGAGACCGGAATGATTTTAAGTACGTCTGGCAACCGCAAGAATCCGAACTCGGGCATAGTTACATCTCCTTCCACGTTGTCGCCTCCTTTCTTTACGCCTCGCTGTTACATCAGTGCTTCTGTTGCAGCTCTAGCAATCTCTGAAAAGAAATTTCTGAGATCTGGATCATCTGCCCTGCCGTTGTCGCCAATATCTTTCATGATTTCTTTCACGCCCTCTGGGTCGTATCTTTTAGCGGCTTCTTTTAGTATTTCTACAACCCTGCTGGCTTCTTCTAGATAGTCTCCGTTTCCCCGGCCTGAGTCTCCTCTCGCCGGGGCTGAGTAGGGTTTATCAGTTCGTCGACGGTGCAGTTAAATAAATCTGCCATTTTTTTGAGATTCTTAATTCCTGGGTCTACTTCATGTGCAAGATTATCGGATTCCCATCTATAAATCGTGTTTTCTGTAACGCCCATAGCTGCAGCAAGCTGAATCTGCGTCATTTTTTTCTTTTTTCTTTGAACTGAGATACCTTTCAAAGGATCGCCCCCCTCTTTAATTTTCTTCATACCCTTAACATAGTGCAGATATTACACTTAATATAATTATTAACCAACAGGACAAAAGCCCTATATCTACAATATATTAATGGTTCCTGCTTCTTTGGCATGAACTTTAGTCAGATTGAAGTTTGCCTTAATTGTGTGTAGAGTAATGTGGGTGATTAAAATGTCGTTAGGGAAAAGATTAAAGGCCCTGAGGAAGGCAAGAGGCTTTAAACAAAGAGATTTAGCAAAAGTTCTCGGCATTTCTGAGAATACTATGTATCGTTGGGAAGCCGACATGAACACTCCATCTGATGAAGACAAAAAACGCTTAGCCTCTATTCTTGGGACATCCCTTGCGTACCTTATGGGGGAAACAGACAATCCAATCCAAATAGGAAAAGACAACATTTTTAAAGACTACGACTTAATCCCTGTTGCTTTGATCTCCCCAGAACAAACGGCTTGTTGTGGAGCGGGACTAATTGATATGGACACTACTTATGAACCTGAAAAAATTCTTGTCTTATCCAGGCGGGAACTTGGGGAATACGATCCCAGTTGCCCGCCCTATGCGATTCATACAGACGGAATTTCTATGGAAGGGTTTGGCATCCCTAGCGGTTCTATCGTTTTCATTAATCCACGGGAGGAATTGAATTCCTTTGATATTTGTCTGATCTGCTATTATGGCCGGCTAGCCATCAAAAAAATTATTTTTAAACCAGATGGAAGTTTCGAGATTTTTTCTGATTTGGAAGACGACAATCGGGAAATTTCCAAAGAAGAGTTTGATGGTGGACTCTTTGAAATTAGAGGAAAAGTAATCGCAATCCATAGCAGGCCGGGGCATGGGAGGTTCTAATCGCTCACAGTCCTAAAACAAGGGGGGGACAAAGAGCCATGAGAAGGAACATAAAATTATTATGGCTCATATTTCTCTTAGTGTTCGTAGCACAGAGGGCGGAAGCATTAACACCAATAGAGATATTTCAAAAATATTCGAAGTCTGTAGCAACAGTGTATTCTTTAGATAACGGAGAAAAAATTCACCAAGGCAGTGGCTTTTTCCTAGAAAAAAGCGGGCTTCTTCTCACTAACTATCATGTAATTCATGACTCTCAAGAAATAGCTGTCGAAACAGAAGATGGCGAGTTCTACATAGTTCGGGCAATTATAGCCCAGGATGCTGAAAAAGACCTTGCTCTCTTAGGTACAGCCACCCCATCTAACAAGATTGTTCCCGTTTCATTCGCTCCTAGCGTCCCCCCAACTGGTTCAGAAATTGTTACTATAGGAACCCCTGAAGGATTTTCCCATACGCTCTCTAATGGCATCTTATCTTCAGTAAAAAGGGGAAAAGATAGAGATATTGTCCAATTTACAGCACCTGTTTCTCCTGGTTCTAGCGGCAGTCCTCTATTCGATAAAAACGGACAGGTCATAGGAATAGTTACAGCACAAATGACTCAAGCGCAAAACCTGAATTTTGCGCTCACCAAAACTGCAATCATAGAATTTTTAAAAACACGCCCTAATAAAACAGACCGTGACATAGAGCTTGCAAAACGGAAAGAAGCTCCCAAAATATACCTTAGTGCTGTAAAGGGAGACATCCTCTACAGGGCAGGGGATTGTAAAGACACCTATTCATACAAGCTTAAGGCTCCCTTTAAGAGCACTCTACCAGGTTCCCTGGGGGTTCATTTCTGGTTTGAATTTACAGAGCCATGTTCTTTTAATTACGCATATGACCAAGATGGGGTAGAAATATATCTTCCCCCTGAAGGAGTAGCAAAAGCTACTTTTACAGGCATCAGTGTTATTTGCAAAGGCGACACGGTAGGTTTTTTCCGTGACCCCGAAACGGATGGATTCGGGTGGTTTGTGGACAATTCCAATTATAACGGTGGAATGTACACTATATGGACAAGAGCCTTTAAAGAAAGTGAATTCTTTAAATTTGATAAACGAAAAACGGTAGTTTGGCAAAAAAATGCCAAGGTAATAGTAATAACCTACGAAGGATATAACCCCAACACGGAGGACATTCTTTTTTTAGTGATAGATTCCCGACAGAGGAATGCTAGTCCTCAAACTATCACAGTAAATCGTGATAGACTTCCTGGTTATTTTGAATTAGCTAATGGAATTATTGACATTGATGCTTTAGAAATCAATAAGAACTTCCCATCTGAGGCAGTGTTACGTTACGACTGGGATAAAGAACCTGTATTCTAGGAGGGATTTAACCTATGTTAACGACAGCAATAATGGTGGGAGGACGAATCCTATCCGGGATTTTGCTATATTTTTCAGAAAAATGGATAGACGGTGGCTACCAAGAACTTAGTAGCTTTTTACGATGGATTTTATTCTTGCCTGTAACCTTTATCCGTCTCGTTCTTTTTGGTTTTTTTGTAACCTTTCAAAACGACAACGGGTTAAGTTACAATCTTAGCTTTTTAGTTAACGCTGTTTTTGTGATGTACTCCATAGGGAGGACGATACCGCTAGGAAAGAAAATCATACCTATCGTCCTGTCAATAATTTGGATTATATTAGATATAACCCCAGTTTTTTTAATGGCTTCTGGCGCTAATACACATTACCCTACAAGCGAAGCCCACCCCTTTTGCTATATCGCTCAAGTTATATCCCTTGTTATTTTCTCTTGGTGGTGGTTTAAAACACCTAAAGAAAAGCTGTACTCTTCAGGCTGGTGGTCTTAATGAGGCAACGATATCTCCTCCCACTCATCCCCGCCCTACTTCTCTTCGGCTCCCTTATAAACGGTTGGCCATACGCCATGCTCAAGGTGCCGTCCGCCAAGGTGAAAAAGAATCTTCACATAGAAAAGGAAGGGGATTGTAATGGATTTCATATCTCAACATCCAAATTACAAAGGTTACAGCAGTTCTGATTTTTATGTTTCTGAACTACCCCCTAACATGGGCTCTGCACTTCAAGGATATATTCTAACTCAAAGCAAACGTAACGAAAAACTTCTTAAGATGGCTATTAACGAAATAGCAAGCTTCACTCTAGACGATCTAACCACCAACTGGGGGTGGGATTTCCTTTGTGATGAATTACCCTGCCGCACGAACAAACTATGTAATTTACCTTTACATAAGGTAATGGATTTCTTTACTAGCATTTGCTCATCTCAAGAACTTAATTTCTCCATAGACAGTTTAAATGCGTTATTTGATGAGCTCAAATTTGGCTATACCCTAACGTTGGAAGGTTCTAGTTTCTATAGTAAAAATTTTATTTGGGAAATACGCGAGGAAGTTTCTTCTAACACAGAAAGTATTGAAACGGTGTTACCTCTTGTAAAAGATATTTGTTCTCAAACACTTGACCATTTGAAACAAGCACAAGAACATCTGCTGAACAAAGGTAGTTCCCGGGATGACAAGGATGCGATAAGAGATTGTTTATCTGCCATGGAAACACTATTAAAAAAACTGGCAAATAAAAACAATATCGGCGATGCAACAAAAAAAATGCTGAGCGAAGGAATATGGGGACAAGGCAAGATAGTAAATGATGGTCTTTCGATTTGGGAACTCATGCATAAAACTTACCCTGATGTTAGACATGGCAACCCTAAAGAATCGACTATTACAGACGAAGAAGCTCTATATTGGATAGAGAGAATAATGTGTTTTGTTAAATATATATCCAGAATGCATCGAAAAAATTAATCACTTGGAATAAATACATAGATTGAGGCACAATAAAGTCTATTGGAAGTCAAATTTAAATTGCGTATTACTACGCAACATTCAAAATATTTATTGGAGGCGAGTATTATGGCAAAGAACAACTTTTATGCGGTTAAAACTGGGCATGAAACTGGAATATTTACTTCTTGGCCAGAATGCAAGGTAGCTGTCGAAGGATATTCAAGTCCAGACTATAAAGGATTTCAAACCGAAAAAGAAGCTTTAGCTTATTTGGCTGATGAGGATATATACCTAGAACAGATTAAAGATGATTTAGCCAACGGATATGTTGTAGCTTACACTGACGGTAGTTACGATGAGGCAAGTAATAATTATGCGTACGGTGTATGTATCTTTGATCATGAATGTAACGAGATAGCTTTGTGTAACAAGATTGGCTATAAAGACTTTGCAGCTAGTCGTAATATCGCAGGCGAAGTATTTGCCGTTATTACAGCCCTGGATTGGGCAGTATCAAATGGTTACGATAAAATTAAAATTTATTATGATCTTGAAAACATCGGGAAATGGGCTACTGGTGAATACGATGCCAAGAGCAAAATAGCAAAATTCTATGTATCAAAGTTGGAAAAACAATTTAAAGAATATATAAAGTATGAATTTATAAAAGTGAAAGCTCATAGCAATAACCCATATAATGAAAAGGCTGATACGTTAGCTTCCAATGCGTTAAAAGGCAAACGTGAAATAATCAAAGGTGCAAATTCCTTTTCAGTCCTCAATTTCGAAAAGGGCGATTTGGAATCAATAATACAACTTATCGAAGAGGAGAACGAAGGGATTCAAAGCGAACGAAAAGACATTTTAGGTGGTAAGCAGATCAAGCTCAGCATTGAGCATGAGTCTGTTATGATAAAAATGTACAATAACAAAAGATTACTTGTCCAAGGTAAACCCAATATGGCATATCAAATTGTTTTAACGTATATTTCCGAATTGCTAGGCGAGAAAAAAATCATTCCGCTTGTCAAACAAGCTTATAGAATTAAAGTCGACCCAGACATAGTGAATTTCCACTATGGTCAGTTATGCCCCAACATTCCAAGTGGCTATAACGATAATATAAAAACGTTAATTAGACAAGCCATTATTAATCTAAATGGATGGTTTGAAGCTGAGGAATATGGGCAGTATGCTTTTCCTGCATTAAGAGCACTAGAGGGACATCTCAAATACTTGTTTGCGAAATATAACATTCGTATAACCAAACGTTTTGAACAATTTGACGGCAACCCTACAAGAGGTTATGTATTAAACGGAGAAATTGGGATTCCCGCCCCATATAGTACAAACATTGAGAAATGTTATAATTTCTACAATAAAACTCGGCATCAAATTTTTCACTTCGGCGACGTATTCAAGGATACAGACAACACTATGATGATAACATCTAAAGATGAGATAAATACTATAATACGTGACACGTTGGAATTAATAAACAATACGGTATATTAAGGGTGGTCAAAAATGGAAAATGCAATCAATTATTATAAAACTTATTATTTGTCTTCAGGAGTTTATGATTGTCTGGTGGTCTGCTTATCTTATGAAAGCATTTTCACCTATATTGATGCTTTACAAGATGAGCTTAATAGCAAAGGCATTCGAAAAGGAAAAGTATTGATCGATCAATTATTAATCTCAGGAAACGGAAAAAATCGTTTTCTGTCGATAAACATTGACGATGGTACTTTTGTTTTAACTTCTGCCCAAAATGTAAGAGCAGACCACTTCTACCACCAATTAACTTCTTCTGAGTTAAAAAGGGATAAAGGTTTGCTTGATAATTCGATCCTTTCACCAAAACAAATCTCCTTGATTTTAGCGGGTTGTGTAATTTGACATATAAAGAATTGATGGATAATGCAGCTGAATATGAAAATAAGTGTGACTGGCCTTTCGCAATAGCTGCTTATAAGCAAATATATGACCAAACCCCTACATTGGCTGTAATTTCAAAGTTAGCATGGTGTTATTCCAGAAATAACGATTTCGAAGCAGCCAAAGCCGAATGTGCCAAATTGATTGAAAAAGACCCCCAAAATCCCAGATGGTTATATCTGTATGGTTATCAATTTTATATAGAGAAGAATTGGGCAGAAGCTGTAACATATTTTGAAAAAGCCTTAAAATATAATCCTGAATATTTTATTGTTCTTTATAGAATCGCATATGCTTATTTACAATTGGCCGGTGATTTTCTTAAACTTACCAAATCAGAATACTGGAAAGCAATAGGATACCTAAAGAAAGCACATCAGATTTGGGAGTCATCTTCATCGGAAAAGAAAAATACCCAAAAGAGTACTTATTATGATATTAACTTTCTCCATGGAAAAGCATTAATGTCAATCCCCAATCATAATAGCGAAGCAATTCGGCTATTTAAACAAGCATTGGCTTTGAAGGACGATCCTAATTGTCAGTATAATCTTGCTAAAGCTCTTTATTATGACAAGCAGTATGTACAAGCCAAACAAGTACTTCCTGATAGCCAAAAATATTACGTAGTGGAACTTTCTGCATATATTGAACATAAATTGGGCAACATTGAAGAATCATTAGCGATAGCTTTAAAATTGTTGCAAAAAAGGCCCAAGGATTATCTCCTTTGCTTTGTAGCCTATATAAAATTAGAAACCGGGAATTACCTAGAGGCGTATCAATATGTTCAAAAAGCTGTAGCGTATGATGCTAAAAATCATAAAAACTATTACGTGCTTGCCCAAACTTATTTCAAACTTGGACTGCTAAAAAAAGCACTCGAAGCGATAGTCAAAGCTGAAAGCTTAAAAAAGAAAAAATACAATAGTAGTTATAGAGAATGCGTGGAACTACGTGAACAAATTATTTCCGTTGTTCCTCCTGGATATGTTGAAGATACTCAACTCATTGCTTCCCTTGAAAATATTAATAGTGCTTCCTTTTACACTGGCACGATTGTCCAATATAACAACAAAAAGGGGTTTGGCTTTGTTTACATAAACCATCAACGTATTTTTGTCCATACTTCTAAATCTAACCATGGAGAATTATATGATGGCGCTAAAATACGATTTGAGGTTAAAGAAACGAAAAAAGGGAAACAAGCTATTAACATTAATGTCATAAAATAGCACTATCAAAGAATCAAACGGCTATACCCTTCGTCCATTCATTTGAAAACTCATCGAATTATTTAATCATTCCTTCGCTTCTTTTCTACTTCAACCCCTCCAGCCAACTCCCCCACCAGCCCATCATTTCTCGGCGCTGATCCAAGTACTCGGCATGATTGTACGCGGCCCGCACCGCATTCCGTTCTATATGGGCCAGCTGTCTTTCTATAACATCTGCCGGCCACCCGTGCTCGTTGAGAATCGTGGATGCCATGCTGCGAAATCCATGCCCTGTAAATTTCTCTTTTTCGTATCCAAGCCGTCGCAAAGCAGCATTTGCAGTTGCGTCACTCATAGGCCGATTAGGGTCTCTCACTGTAGGAAAAACGTACTTCGAACGCAAGCCCGTAACCGGATAAATTTCTTTTAAGACACTGATAGCCTGATCTGACAATGGAACGATATGCAGCCTCTTCATCTTCATTTTCTCGCCAGGTATTCTCCACTCTTGCCCCTGCAGATCAAATTCCACCCACTCGGCTTTTCTCAGCTCCCCTGGCCTCACAAACGTGTACGCTTGTAACAGTAAAGCACAACGCACAACAAGAGTGTCAAGGCTCTCTATAGCTCGCATAAGGGCACCTATTTCAACAGGATCAGTAATGGTAGGGTATCTATTGGAATTTACAGGGATGAGAGCTCCTTTGAGGTCTGCGGTAATATCGCGCTCTGTTACACCAGTGGCAATGCCATATCGAAAAACCTGGCCAATAATTTGCCTTACCCTATGCGCGCTTTCATATATTTCTCTGTCTTCCATTTCTCTCAGGAGTGCGAGTATCTCAGGAGGGGTTATGTCACCAATAGGTTTTTGCCCGATATGAGGGAAAACAAATCTTCGCAGTCTCGAAGTAACGGTTTCAATATGTCTTTGCGTTCTGATGGGTAATACCTGTTTCTCAAGCCATTCGTTGGCAACAGCTTCAAAGGTATTCGTAGCAATGACAGGTTGGCCAGTGCGCACTATAGATCTTTTTATTTGATCTCGAAGATCTCGGGCCTCTTTCAGCGAGATCTCAGGGTACGGTCCCAGAGATTTTTTATATTCTTTTTTATTAAGCCAATATCGAAGTCTCCAATATTTTTTCCCAGAAGGCATGACCTCGATATAAAGTCCATTGCCATCTGAAATCATATATCTCTTCTCTTTTGCCCTAGCCCTCCGAATCCCAGTATCTGTAAGCATTGCCAGCCACTCCTTTGTGTACGGTCGCTTTTTATGCCTGTGTACTGTTATGTGCACGGTTAGTACTTAGCTTCCCTTAATTGTAGATGGTCTGGGCTGGACTGTCAAAAGAAGAAAAACCCGCTTCATGAGCGGGTTTTTAGACTTCCTTGTAACCGGCTAGGCTATCAAATGGCGGAGAGGGTGGGATTTGAACCCACGAGACGGGTATGAGCCGCCTAATCGATTTCGAGTCGACCGCCTTCGACCACTCGGCCACCCCTCCGAATAAGCAAACGTGAGCATTATAGCCATTTTAACTATAGATGTCTAGATTCCGACACCTGTAAGGAAACCGTAAAGAATTATATCATAGCGCTTTTTGAGATTTTAAACGTATTAAGGAACCTTAATATTGTGCAGATACACTCCCTTGGCTATTTGGGATACAGGAACTGTGCAAATATCCGCTCTGTGAGCGCTCTCGAGATAAAATCTATCGTCTCTCAGGCGCAGCGCTAAGATCGGCGTTTCTCAAAAAAATCCCAGAGAAGTCGAGCGCTTTCTTGGGCAAGAAGCCCTTTTCTTATTTCACAACGATGGTTGAGCCGCTGGTCCTGTACAATGTTATAAAGAGTTCCACACGCACCTGTTCGAGGATCCGAAGCTCCATAAACCAAACGATCAATTCGGGCTAACACCATGGCGCCAGCACACATAGGGCAAGGTTCAAGAGTAACATAGAGTGTACACCCTTTCAGGTTCCAAGCACCTAGATGAGAAGCTGCCTGACGAATAGCTACAATTTCGGCGTGAGCCGTAGGGTCTGTATCTTTTACATTTCCACCATGCCCTATAATCTTCCCTGCTTTAACGACAATGGCCCCTACCGGAACTTCTCCCCTCGCCATAGCCTCTTTAGCTTCATCCAAGGCTTTCTTCATAAAAAATAAATCTTCATCCATCAATCTCTCTATCCTGCCTTTCTTTAAGTGCATTCAATGCGTTTTTATAGAAATTCGGCTGGCGTCCTGTCACAACATTCGTTCCAGGTATAACTGTTTTGTTATAGGCCTCCACAGGCACAATATATGAAGAAATACACTGATCTTTCCCGGGCAGAGCGGCGGCGAGTATAGCCCCTGAAGGAGAAATAATAAGGGAGCTATCTTCATCCGCCACAATATTCCGCATGAGGAAAACCTTATTTTCAGCTCCGCGACATTGAGCCACGTTTCGAGAAATTCTTTTTGGGAAGGAATCAGACCAAAGAAAAACTTGGGCTCCTTCCAGCATAAGACAACGGGCTTTTTCGGGAAGAGACATTTCGTCATCTACTATGAATCCCAAGCGACCAGCTTCTGTTTGAAAAACCATGGGATCATGATCATCCTGATACAAGGCAGGCCCGTAAAAATTATCTTTCGAGAAACCGACCATGGCTTTCCTCTCTTCTCCATTTAAGCGAGTTTTACCTGAAAGACATACAACTGTACCGGAGGAAAGAAGAGGCTGCAAATAATGTACGAGACGATCCAAAATCTCTGCCTCTCCGCTATCTGGTAAAAGGATAAGAGATGAATCCTGATCCTGAAGAATGCGAATCATTCGAGACGCTGAGGCAAAATAATGCTCTTCGTCGTACCAGGAGAACTGTGCTACCGAACAAAGCAGACCTGTAAAAGCCGTGAGCTCTTTTGTAAAAGAAAGAATAGGTAGCGACTCCAAGGAGCTTCCAAGTCTGGAGAAAAAGCAGTGTTCCGGATACAGACGGTGAGGAGGTAGGGTTATAGACGTATCTATAGCTGCTGTTATTACTTCCTCTTGATTAGGAGATGCTTCCGCTACAATGTGGCCATAAGGGTTAATGATACAGCTCCGCCCCGTGTTCAGAACGGTGTATGCTTCCAGACCAATTTTATCGCATACAATAATCCACACACCATTTTCATAGGCCCTGACAGGGAGCATGTATTCAATCTGGGGGTTATTTAATACGGTCGGATCTGAACCTGAAGTTACGAGATTCGTCATATCTATAATGACCTCCGCCCCTTTAAGGGACAGTATCCTGGCTATTTCAGGGGCACGGCCATCAGCACAAATCATGAGCCCTATCTTTCCTAGAGGCGTTTCAATTACAGGGAATTCTTCTCCTGGAGCCACATATTTAGAGTCGAAATGCCACAAATTAGACTTATATACTCTTCCTGCTATCTGGCCTTGTGGGTTCCATAAAACTCCAGCATTACGAAGCGATCTCCCCTGGAAAAGGTAAAGCCCCATGGCGACATAAACACCGTATAACGCTGCTTTCTCACCTATATGCTCCATAAGTTGGGGGGTTCTTTCATGAGCCAATTCTGCCGCTTCAGGATTTTCCCCCAGATAGTAGGCTGGCCAGGTGCATTCGGGAAAAACTATGAGATCTATATCATCCTTTTCGCATACTGTATCAATAGAGTCTAAAATTTCTTGCTCTGTTTGCAGGTACTGACTCACATTCCTTGCCTCCATTTGTACACAGGCGACACGGAACATAGCCCTTCCCCCTTTCTACAGTTGCACTTTTATAACTATCTTTCGTATATAGCTAGGTTCTCTACAAGAAACACATCCTTTATGGACGTCCTGAGGATAGAAAATAACGAAACGTCCTGGATAATTCTGGAAGTAGAGCCCTTCATGTCCATCATAGAGGGCAAAATCTCTGATTTCGTCGTAGGGAAGGACAAGATGCATGCTCTCGAGAGGGGCATATCCAAGCCACTCTTGACCAGAAAGAAGGCATTGAATATCAATATATTTACAGTGAGCTTCCCAAACCTGGGCCTCCTTCGGCTTTGTAGTAGCTGACTGGAGTATAGCAAAAACAGATGATCCTTCTATTTCATATTTCCCATCCTCCATTGCGGATGGATCAAAGGTTTTAAGAAACTCAAAAGCTCGCCGTATCCTCTCCCCCATGCAATAGTATGTGCTTGCATTCCCCAAAGTATCGAATATCAATTTCACCACTTTCCCTTCGTTGTTATATTTAATGATACAATCCAAACCATGATAGCGTACTCTAACGCGTAGGTGGCTCCCTTTGCTGGGCTGTGTAGACCGCACCTCTGCTGTGGAATTTCGTACTCTGGCGTAGAGGTGGCTTGCTTTGCCCTTATATTGGAAATGATACAATACTCTATGTAAAAAAGCAGGAAAGGAGCGTTATCTGTGCTTTCCAAAATACTAAATATATTTGGGATTCACCCTAAAAAGCTGGTACCCTTGTCTGCTGCTGATATTGTGCAACGTTCTCGAGAGGCCAATCACGTTTTAGAATGGAGCCGAGGGAAAAAACTCACTATATTTAATCCGCCTTTTTGGGGCATCCACCATATTTTCATCGATCACAAACTTCAACATGGAATGATCTGCGTCAAACAGGATCACTCGGCTTTCGTTTTTTACGGAAACGCTTATGGCCCCTACAGATGGGAAAAATATGACGATGATCTCAATGTAATTGACAGGGGTTTTATAGAGACCCAAGAACTCACGTGGCTCATTTACCAAGACTACATCATTTACAATGGCCCCATGCTTCCCGCTACAAACAAGCCCTATCATTGGGGACGAGTTATTCACGTAGACTCCTTCAGCGAGGAAATTGACAAGACATGGGCTCTCCATATTATTCCCTACATTAAAGAAACAGCCAACGACTGTCAGTAATGATTGTATTTATACATTGTTGCACTTAGCACTTAGCACTTACACAATATGAGGCTCATTGTCAGCTCTAAAGAGTTATACTCATTGAAACCGCTGCTTTATGAACTGCCGAGCGGTGCGTCGTTTCATGGCAAGCAGCAAAAGATTTATTTTAGCTCGTCGAGTTTTAAAATAAGAGGCGCTATTTGTTCCAATTGCTCTATTCCCTGTATATCCGAGTCAAGTAACGGTATATATGTTACTCCGAGGCCCCCAAATAATTCGTTAATCTGGCGGAGGTACTCTTCTTGTTTTTTTCTGCGCTTTTCAAAAAAAGAACCTGCTTCTTGAGGTATTATTTTATTTACAACAACACCTCCGATTGTAATGTTGTGCTTCTTTAGTATTTCTATGGCCCTTTTCGTTTCGATAATAGGTAGCTTTTCTGCGTTTAATACGAAATAAAAGGCTGTATGCTCACGATCTGTCAGGATTTTTCGGGCAAGAGCAAATTTGTCTCGCCTTAGTTGGAGCGTTTCTATGATAGGATCTTCTTTTATTTTTTCCTGAAGGTCTTTATCGTATCGTGCAGCAGCTTTCATAAGCTCCATTGCTTGAGCTCGCTTTTGGATGAGATGTTCAATCCATATTCCAAGAATTTCCGGGAGAGTAAGAAGTCGAAGGGTGTGCCCCGTAGGGGCTGTATCAAAAACAATAACATCGTAGGGGTTTCCTATGGTCTCCATAAGTTCGATGAACTTATCGAAAATTGCCGCTTCTTCCGCACCTGGCGACATATAGGCTATCTCTATTTGACGTTTAATTTCATCTACAATAGCAGCACTTACTATATTCAACATCTTGTCTTGAATAGCTTTCATATACTTTTTAGCTTCTTCTTCAGCATCAATCTCTATGCCCCAAAGGTTTTTACCTATAGGAACGACTTCCAAACCAATAGGCCTGTTAAAAGCATCTGCAAGGGAGTGGGCAGGATCAGTGGAGACTACTAATGTTTTAATGCCTCGCTGAGATAATGCCAAAGCATAGGCTGCAGCACATGTTGTTTTGCCCGTTCCACCTTTCCCTCCAAAAAAGGAGAACTGTCGCTTCACCACATCTGTCATAAAAAGAAGCCCCCTTAATCAAAATCGTATTGAGCCGCTTTCTCCGCGACAATAAATTTTCGGTTTTGCATTCTTCGTTCCCAAGGGATTAGATCTTCAGCGAAATAGGGGAGAACTTCTAACATGTAGTATGAAATCGGGTTGGGAATTCCCAAAAAATCTCCAAAAAGCAAGAGCATGAGGTTGTCGTTAACATCGAAAGCCTCTTTTCGAACCACTGCCATTCTTTTATTTACAAAAGTTCCATGTGTAAAAGCTTTTGACCAAAAAAGAACTTTCGAAAGAAAATTTTCTCCTTTCCTTTCGTCTTCTTCGCTAAACATTGTAGACACCTCTGCTTGATTAAAGATTACTTATCTCTATCTGAGGCCAATACTCCTGCTACAGCAAAGTCAGATTTCTTCATGTCTGTTATTATGATACGAACCTTTTCGGCCGGTACATCGAGACATGAACATATAGTCTGGGTCATTTCATGCACAAGTCGTCGTTTTTGCTCTACTGTTCTTCCCTCCAGAATATGCACGTTCACTATTGGCATGTGAATCCCCCTCACTTTATTTAAAAGTCAAACTATTATGTATTATACTCTTTTTTAATGAGTCATTGCTTCCTGCGCTGCAAAGAGAAGCATAAGATACGGATCTTCAACAGTATTATGGTAGGGAGAATGGACAAAATAATGAGAGAATAACTCAAAAACAGTTTCCCTTCGCGTAATAATATCGATAAAACGTTCCGTTAAGAAGAGAGGAGATTCTCCATCAATGACAACTTGGAATCCTATAATCTGCCCCTTTTTCAGTCCTTTTTCGTCAGTTGCAGAGACAATAATTTTCCAGAGCCCCTCCTTCCCGTTCGGCATAGCTTTTTCACGGGTATAATAGGGCAATGTAAGGGAAAAGGCCTGGATATCTGATGCATTTGCCAATTCCTCCGTCCACCCTACGCTCCCCCAATGAAGGTCGAGGATGGCGCTCAGACCCCAAACTGTTGCAGGCGGCAAAGACATGGTTTGCCCCATAATATTGAAAGATGCAACAAGTCCCTGACGCATAGCAAGAGTGCCTATAAGAGGCAAAATAGGGCGTCCCGTAACAGCATCCCTGATTTGAGCAGCGTCGCCAACAACATATATATCAGGATGGGATGACTGCATTCTTTCATTGACCACTATACCTCGCTCAACAGAGAGTCCAGCACTTTGAGCTAGTGTAACGTTGGGACGAACGCCTGTTGCGAAAACAACGCCATCAGTCTCTATCTCCCTACCATCAGAGAGGATTACCCTGTCTGGTTTGACTTCTGTCAGCTGAATATTTTTATAAACAGAGACTCCCCATTCAGAAAGACGGTCGTTGACCTTTTCTGCCATATCTTGATCCATGGCTGCAATAAGATGAGGCAAAGCCTCAACTAAAGTGACAGTGAGCCCTCTATCGTGAAGGGCTTCCACAACTTCTAGCCCTATAGCCCCACTGCCTACTACAACGGCTCGCCCACTCTTTTCTGCAAAAGCATCAAGTGCACGGGCATCGTCTGCCCCACGCATAACAAAAATATTTTCAGCTAATTTCTCTTTAGAAACATATTCGCGTCCAACCATAACTTCCGTCAGGTCTTGTTTATACCCTTCCTTATCTGATAAAAGACCCTTTACGGGAGGGATCCAGGGAACCGCACCAGGCGCGAGTAATACTTTTTCAAAATAAATTTCAAAGGGACCTTCTGTGCTCATTCCCCTTGCAATATGATTCTCTGCATCTAGCTCAGTTACAACGCCACGAATAGCATCCTCAACGATCTCAGGAGGCAAGCGATCCGAGTTCGCCAAGTCAACAACTTCTTCTTCGGGACCGCCTGGAATAAGTTTTCTCCCAACGCTATAAGGAAGCGAGCAAATGACAGTAGGATCCTCGTTCATCACAATGGAAAGGCTCTTTTCACCCATGCGTCGAAGTGCTATATACGAAAACCTTCCCCCCGGGCCCCCTCCGATAATGAGTACTCTTTTCTTTAATGTCAGCATAACTCCACCTCCGCAATGATTGTATATTAATTTTAACATACCTATCTGGGGTATATCAAGGGGTTACAAAAAAGCCCGGCTTTTCACCGGGCTCAAAAACCTTATTTTATATTGAAGAAAGGCTCTGTACGAAACAAGTTGTCTTATATGGCCAAAGATATTCCGACGTTACCTTGATTGAAGAAAGGCTCTGTACCCTTTCCATGCCATATATAAGTCAACTTTGCTAATAAGCTCCCATGGAGCGTGCATAGAAAGTACCGGCACGCCGCAATCGATAACGTCAGCCCCGCGATTTGCCAAAATATAGGCGATGGTTCCGCCGCCGCCTTCATCTACCTTTCCAAGTTCACCAGTTTGCCACACAACATTGTTCTCGTCGAAAAGGGAACGAATATGAGCCATAAATTCCGCGCTGGCGTCGTTAGATCCATATTTTCCCCGACTTCCTGTATATTTCTGCACAACTACGCCATTCCCCATCAAAGAAGCGTTTCGTTTATCAAAAGGCTCGGGATATGTAGGGTCGAAAGCTCCGTCCACATCAGCAGAAAGAACCTTACTATTACTAAAAGCACGGCGGAGCAAGAGTTCTGAATAGTGCTCGTTCTCCAGAGCCAGAAGTTCTGCCACAACATTCTCATAAAAAACAGATTCCATGCCGGTGCTTCCCATACTCCCAATTTCTTCCTTATCGACAAAAAGAGCAGACGCAGTGTAAAGGGGGGATTCTACATCAAACAATGCCCGTAAAGCAGAGAAAGAACAAGATCGATCGTCGTGCCCATATCCCAATATAAGTCCACGATCAAGCCCTGCGTCACGAGCTCTTCCTGCAGGTACTATTTCAACTTCAGCAGAGGTAAAATCGGCCTCATCAATGCCAAAAACTTTCCCCAGTATTTGCAATACGCCAAGTTTTACTTTCTCTTTGATATCCCCGTCTTCCACAGGGATATGGCCTAAAATAACATTCAGATTTTCACCTGTAATGCCCTCATTCATATTTTTCTCGGCCTGAACCTTACCAAGGTGAGGCAGTATATCGCTAATAACAAAAAGAGGATCGTCCTCTTTCTCCCCTATATTGACAGAGACAACTGTTCCGTCTTTTTTAACAAAGACACCATGAATAGCAAGAGGCAATGTCGCCCATTGATATTTCTTAATACCACCGTAGTAATGAGTTTTCAGAAGAGCTAATCCGCCCTCTTCATAAAGAGGCTGTGGTTTTAAATCCAGGCGGGGAGAATCTATATGACTGCCGACTATGCGGAGTCCTTCTGACAGGGATTTACTGCCTAAAACAAAAAGCGCCACGGCCTTTCCTCGGTTTACCGCCATTACTTTCATACCTGGCTCAAGCTTTTTTCCTGCTTCTATTACGTTGTTCAGATCTACAAAACCGGCTATTCGAGCCGTCGCCACTATTTGTTCTACACACTCCCGTTCTATCTTCCCCTTATCCAAAAATTGCTTATACTCCTCTGCCAAAGAAAAGACATGGGATTTTTCTGCATCTTTTAATACCGACCAAGCACTAGAAAAAGAATGGAAACCTTTTTCTTTATATTTTTCATCCAAACTAAGATTGTTCACTCCTGCGCCTCCCGCTGTTTAATCAACTCGCTGTTACTTCAAAAACATTGTTTTTCTGAACAAGAGGAACTTTAGTAAGGCGATCTGCCACAGTACTGGCGCCGCACGCTTCTGGTTTGGTTCTACAAATAAAGCCGCACCCTTTGACCATACCTGTTACAGCGCTTACTAAATCTCTCGTAGCGCCATTTTCTCCCACATCAACATGAATTTCAATACTCCCCATATGTTGAAAGAAACTATAATCCTTCACTTTAAGCTCATCAAGAAAACGGGTCGCTAAATCAAGACTCAAAAACACTTCAGTAAACATACGTTCCCGAAGCGAGTACTTCTTCACCTCTCCTCGAGATTCATAAAAACAAATTGCACCGTAACCAACTCGATGCACAATAATAGTGGAGACAAAAACTGTTCTCCTCTCGCGATGCACCTGAGAATCTGTCCCGATAATGAAACGGTATGTTTTACTCTTATCACCTGATACGAAATCCATAACCTTATTTATAGCTTGGCATAAACTAAGGCGACCCCACGTTGGGCTCCTCAAAATATCCCTCCTCCCCCTTAAAAATGATCTCTTTTAGTAAAAAATACGTTTTTTTAATTACCAAAAAACAACAGTAGAGTAGCATTTATTTCACTTTTTCACAAGTTATGCTTCTTTCTGGACATAGTAATGACGGCACCTATTTCCCCATATAAGTAAGGATGATTTCCCAGTTAACAATAAGTCTCAATACTCATATACAATAATTCGCTTAATTTATAACTGTGTATAGCACTCAAAATATAGCCAAACAATAAAAACTAATAATGTTTTATTAAGCACTACGCTCCTAACAATAATAACAATACCTAGCATAATATACATGTTCAATATTAAATAACGCTATTCTATAAGGAGGTAGTCTATTGAAACTCAAACTTCAGGGCAAAATGCTCCTCTATTTTCTCTCCACAGTCACGATCATACTCGCATTTTTAATTGGTTTTATTGCTTTTTCCGTGCATGGAAAAACATTGAAGGCAACAAAGGTTCTTGTAACGGAAACAGCTCGTTCGTCAGCCTACGCTATCGCCTCAGAAATTGACAAGGGACTTATTACCGCAGAAGCTCTCGCCAAAAGCATATCTGGCATAGACCGACAAGATAGCCAGGCCCGACAAAATGTGTTAGGGATGCTTGAAAATGTTTTAAAAGAAACGCCCCTCGCTTTTACCGCATGGGTCGCCTTTGAACCAAACGCATTTGATGGGAAAGATTCTATGTATGTGGAACGCGACGGGTATCAGGAAACTGGCCGTTTTATTGTAGATTTTGTCAAGAAAAACGGACATATTCAACGTTCTTTTGACATAACAGAATCTTTGTTAAGCAAAAATGGGGAAGGAGATTTCTATATCCTTCCTAAAAAAACTGGAAAAACTGTTGTTATGAACCCCTATCTTTATAATTATTCTGGGCAAAAAGATGATTTTGAGTTTATTACAAGTATATGCACCCCTATTTTTTTAAATGGGGGAATAGCCGGGGTCGTCGGTATAGATATTGATTTAGCTACAGTGCAAGAGATAGTGAAAAACATCAGCGTTGTGGAAGGAAGTACGGCCTCTCTCTATTCCAATAATGGAACTACCATCTATCATGATAATGAAGCGCTTATTGGTAAGAACTTAACAGAACGTACTGATGATTTAAAAGATGTTGGAACCATTTTAACGCATATTCAAAAAGGTGAGATTTATAATATTATTGATTTCTCTAATGCCCTCAGCGGGGAAGCCTATAAAATTTATTCTCCTGTACAATTAGGCAATACGGAAACCCCCTGGAGCCTCAATATCCAGGTTCCCATGTCAAAGATAAAAGAAGACGCCATCATCATGGCTCGCAATACTATTGCGGCCTCTCTTGTTGGGCTTATCATTTTGAGCCTCATCATTATCCTTATCACCCGCACTCTTGTTCGCCCAATTAATGGCGTATCTCAAATGTTGCAACAATTTTCCCATCTTGATTTTTCTTCTAACCAATCTCTGTCATGGATGAAGCAATATATGAAATCAAAAGACGAGATTGCACAAATGCTTCATGCCATGTTGAATCTACAAGAACATCTCTCGGGAATAATAAATGGGCTTCAGGAAGAATCTCAGCGTTTCAGCTCCAGCGCTGAATCTCTCGCAGCTCTTTCTGAAGAATCGGTAGCTTCCATGGAAGAAATAAAAGCCTCTGTAGATCAAGTAGCTACCTTGGCAGAAACAACAAGCGCAGCAGTAGAAGAGACGAATGCCGGAGTAGAAGAAGTAAGTTCCAGCGCGACAAACGCAGCCAAGTCTGCTACAGAAGGTGCCGAAGCAACTGCTCGAACCACGCAAATCAGCAATGCCGCTACTTTGGAAGTTTCTACAGTTGTTGAAGAAATCACAAATGTAGGGAAGCGCTCGAAGGAAACAGCCCAGAGCATGAAAGCTGTTGCAAATGCAGTTGAAACTATTACTCGTTTTGTAACAACCATCCAGACTATAGCAGACCAAACCAATCTTCTGGCTTTAAACGCCGCTATAGAAGCAGCACGGGCAGGAGATGCCGGTCGAGGCTTTGCTGTAGTAGCAGAAGAAGTACGAAAACTTGCTGAAGAATCTGGCGTTGCTGCTGGTGAAGTGGAGACACTTATTAACAATCTACAAACCCAGACTAAAAACGCTTTGACGTCTATAGGCCAGGTCGATGAAATCGTAGAACAAACTATTAATCGATCAGAGAAAGCTAAAAAACAGCTGCAAAAAGCCATGGAGGAAATATCGCACGTAAACGATGTTATGCAAAATATAGCCGCCACAGCAGAAGAGCAAGCAGCATCATCGGAAGAGATGGCAGCTGGAATCGACCAAGTAACCCAGTCGACCGTTCAAGTTGTAGCCTCAGTGGATACGATACGTCAGGCATCTGAAGACACTGCCAAAGCAGGTGAACAAGTTGCTGTAGAATCACAGAGTCTCTCGGAAGGAGCCCATCGCCTGGGAGAGATGATTGCACAGTTTAAGATAGATAAAAACAATCTTTCCCGATCCTTAACCATAGCGGATCAGAGCATAAAAAAATAAAAGAAGGAAAAACTGAAGTGCACCTCCAAATGTTTGACTTTATGTCTAGCTTTTGGGGTGCACTTCGCACAAAGTAGTCTCCTTTTATGTAACACCTTAATCTTGAGAAGAATCTTCATTATTATTGTCATTATCGCCAGTTCGTATCTCTCTTAAATAGCCGTAAACAGTATAACGACTTTTCCCCAGCTCTTTACACAGAGCCTCTACAGCTCCCTTCAACCTAAAGAACCCTTTAGACTTCAAAAATGACATAATCTCAAGTTTTTCCCTTTTAGTAGTGTAACGTAAAGGGCGTCCGCCCCGTTGTTGGCGCGTTTCCTCGAGGATTTTTTGCAAGAGAGAGCCCGAAGAAGGGACAAAAGTTTCTTCGGCAACCTGAGATGCTTTTAAAGGGACGACACAGGTCAATTCTGTTCCTAAATCCTTTAAAATTTGAGCTCGGGTCATATCGTAGTTAATACATAAAAAACCAATAATCTTTTCGTTCCCATCTCTTAAGAGAGTTACGCTTGATCGTAAAGGTCGCCCGTCAGAGGCATAAGAAGGGTAGTTAGCTATATAATGAACGCCTTTATATTCCTCTTCACTACGAAGCAGGTACTCACCGAAATCTGTTAAAGGAGAGTCTTCTGTCCGTCCCGTTAGTTCCCCATGAGCCATCGCCACAATTTGATGCTCTTCGCCGGAAACGTCATGAAGAACAACCTCATAGTCAGGACCTAATGTTTCACTTAAAGTTTCTACAATAGCAATAATAGGCACTAAATAAGGATGGCATTTTTTTCGCTTCACTTGATCCATCTCCCTATAAATGAGGGCGGGGAAGCACCCCGTCCTCACATTGTATCATGCCTTTTTAAAGCTACTGAGATAATACTATAAAAGGAAAAGAGAGTCTGTCGATGGAATAGAAAAACTACAAAGAAACTTCTTTCCCTACCCCAGCCTCCCGAGCCTTCTGATATATAGTAAAAGCCGCGACCACATCGAGAGTGGCAAATCCTACAGTTTTAAACAGTGTAACGTCTTTTTCTGTGGATCGTCCCTCTATGTCCCCTACAATCAAACCTCCCAACTCTCCGCTAATTTTTTCGGGAGCAAATCTTCCTTCTTTTATAGGGATAATAAAGTCTCCTGCCTCTGCCAAAACAGCTTCTCTATTGTCTACGAAAACTTTATCCGCTCTTTCTAAGAGACACGAATCAAGCTCCTGCATCTCAGGAGTATATGCTCCAACCCCATTTATGTGGGCTCCATCCATAACCAATTTGCCATTAAATACCGGCTTCCTCGATGTGGTAACAGAGGTAATTATGTGAGCACCCTCGACTGCTTCATCAGAAGTTTGAGCTGCTATAATCCTCGTATTAAATTTTTTGGAAAGGGGCTTTTGGGATTCGACAAAGCGTTGGACTCGTTCTCTATCTACATCAAAGATCCTCACTTCTTCTAGATCGCGAACTGTCAACATAGCTTCCAGCTGAGTGGCAGCCTGCCCTCCGGCGCCAAATAATGCGCCAATGGAGGCATCTTTTCTCGAAAGCAGTTCTGTGGCGGCTCCCGCAATGGCACCGGTGCGTATTTGTGTAAGAGTCGTTCCTTCTATAATGGCCGAAACGACGCCAGTCTCCCCATCAAGCAAAATCATTGTTGCAGGAACTGATGGCAACCCTTTCGCCGGGTTATGGGGGAAAACAGAAACAATTTTAACTCCGCACGTATTTATTTCTTTCGCATAGGCCGACATAAAAAGACTTTGCCCTGTCTGAAGTGTGAAATTCGTACGCAAAGGAACCTCGCTTAGCCCTCGATAATGCATTACAAAAGCTTTTTTATCAGCTTCTATAGCGTCTCGCATAGAAAAAATTTTCAATATATCTTCCCTGGAAATTAATAACATAATAATTCCTCCCTAATAAATATTTTTATGCTACTGCTTTCCTCTTGAAGAACTCTTCATAAAGCATGGACGCTCCAGAATAAAGGACTACAGCCGCAATAACCCACTGAAGCATAGAGAGATTAAGACTTTTAACGATAAAAACGGCCGCGAGGACCCCTGCTATTCCAAAGACACTGGAGAAAAACGTAATTTTACGGCCATATTGACCAAGACGAACGAACTCCATGGCTCCCATAGGAACGGAAAAAGTACAGGCTCCCATCATGATCGGGAAAGCCACTGCAGGGTTTACGCCTAAGGCATAAATAGTAGCCATTGTAGGAGCATATGAACCTATGCCAACGTTGTTAAGAGCTCCATAAATGAAAAGGAGAACAAGCGCAACGTAGAGCTTCCCTCCACTCAAACCCACTGCTTCTCCGCCAGAAGGAACAATATTCAGCTTTCCTGCCAAAATAAAAAAGGCGGCAACTACAAGCCCTGTTCCCATAAAGATACGGATAGTTTTCGCTGGAAGCTTTACTACAAAGCGAGGACCTATATAGGCACCTAACATTTGAGCAACTATGCAGGCTACCAGCGTTATGGGATCCACATGGATAGCAGATATGTATGCCAGCGCCATAACAGCAACAGGAATGGCACACTGAGTATTCAACGTCCCTGGTAATTTGGTATCACTTACAAGTTTCTTGGCCCTGTACATGATGGTAGATAAAGCAAAATCAGAAATTCCAAAGGTCGAAAGAAAGAAAATAATAGCCCCCCAAATAGCTAGAAAGACATTATTTCCAGGTTCAGCCCACGCCTCTTCACGGTGACGAAAGAAGTCTCGAGCAAAACGTACGGCGTAAAATCCATTCACAAGTGCAATCAACGCTAACAGAACCTTTACCATACCCATCACTCCTTTGAGTTAGTTTCCATATTCGTTATATATATCACGTTCACAAGCATTGTATCCTAATTCAACATCATTTTCAACATGACAATAATGTGTTGAGCCATAAAAACATCTTGACAGCTATAGTTTGATACACTAAACTTTCTTAGAGAGAAAAAGGGAAATGAAGGAAGGGATTGCTATTCTATCGGCTCGAATAGAAGATTACTTAGAGGCCATTTTTGCCTTGGAAATCCATGGACAAGAAGCAACTGTAACCGATTTAGCTGAACGCCTGAAAGTGACAAAAGGGACAGTTGTTTCTGCCATTAAAAAATTAGTAGAAGCAGGCTTTCTCGACCATGAAAAATACGGGGCTGTCGCTCTTACTGAAAATGGGCGAGAGAGGGCCTTGCGTGTTTACAGGCGGCATGACCATCTTAATTTTCTTTTCTCCGAAATTCTAGGAATAGAACGTTCTAAAGCATGGGCTCTCGCTTGTATTATGGAACACGAAATGGATGAACAGACAGATGGTCGGCTTCTCGCTTTAACAGACTTTTTCTGTCAAGCTCAACGAGAAGGGGCTGCATGGTTTAATGATCTGAAAGCAGAAATGGATGATCCTTCTCGACTACCCTGCCCTCTTGTAATGCTAAGGCCTGGAATGAAGGGAACTATCAATAGAATTACTGCTGATGGTCCTCTGCGCAAACGTTTACTGGAAATGGGGCTCGTCCCGGGATCTATTATTACATACATACAAACCTCTCCTCTCGGAGATCCTATTGAGTTTGAAATACGAGGCACACGTTTGGCTTTGCGCCGAAGCGAGGCTGCCACCGTATGGATTCGGCGTGTAAAGGAGGATGACGCTTGTGGTTCCACTCCATCTCGTTAAAGAAGGGGCGCAAGTGAGGATAGAAAGGCTTACTGGGGGATTAGCCTTCCGGAAAAGGATGGCTGAGCTTGGATTGTTGCCTGGCGCGTCCTTTACTGTACTTCATAAGGGAGGTGGCCCCTATTTGCTCAAAGTAGGAGAAAGCCGCCTTGCCCTTGGGCAAGGAGTAGGCGATAGAATTTTTGTCCGAGAAATAGAGAATCAATAAAGGCGGCACTTTTGGGAGCTACGCTCCTTTTTTTCTTAGTAAAAAATAGTTTGATGAATCAAACTATTTTTTTCGAGGTGGTGAAAATATGAGTGAATCCGAATTACTGCCTCTTAGTGAATTACCGGCAGTGAGCCTTGCGATTGTTATGCGAATAGAAGGACATCCAGAATTAAAAAAGAAAGTTTTAGAAATGGGTCTTGTTCCTGGCACTCCTCTGGTAGTGCAGCGGAAAGCTCCTCTCAACGACCCGATTTCTGTGGCTTTTCGTGGTTATGAACTGAGCCTTCGCATATATGAGGCAGAAACGGTTATGGTAAAAAAAGTGAGTTGCGGTGGATGTAATGGAGAGTGCAGCAAATGCTGGGGGTGTCATTAAGTATGGGGAGTATTACGCTGGCGTTAGCCGGCAATCCTAACACAGGGAAAACAAGTCTCTTTAATGTACTTACAGGCTCTCATCAACACGTAGGAAACTGGCCTGGTGTAACAGTAGAACGGAAAGAAGGGCACTTTAAATGGGGGGACACGGCGTTCTCTCTTGTGGACCTTCCTGGTATTTATAGCCTTGGAGCTTCTTCGATTGATGAACAAGTAGCTTCGGAATTTCTTTTGCGGGAAAAGCCAAAAGTTACTATCACAGTAGTGGACGCCTCTAATCTAGAGCGGAGTCTTTATCTCGTACTGCAAATGTTAGAGGCTGGACAACCTGTGGTTATCGCCCTCAATATGACTGACATAGCCCAAAAGAAGGGTATTCATATAGACGTGGAGGAACTGGAAAAACAGCTTGGCGTACCTGTAGTTCCTACCGTAGCCCGAGAAAACAAAGGCATTCAGGAGTTAGTAAAGGCTGTAAAAAAATACGTGGAAACTCCCGTTGAAAAACACGGCATAACTATTCCTTACGGTAAAAACATAGAAGACACTTTGAAACGGTTAGCAGAAGCTGTTAATCCATTAGTAACAAGAGAAATAGAAATATCAAAAGATATCGCAGCCCTTCGAATAGCTGAAGGAGATGCCGCTATATTCTCTCTTCTGGAAACTCTTGATAACGACAAAACTATCCAAAAAATTCTAGAAGAAGAGAACGAAAAGCTGGAAATGTCGCTTGGTTATGATCTCCTCACAGCTGTTATAGAGAGACGGTGGAATTATATATCTACTCTCACCGGGAAAGTAATGAAGAAAGATTTGTCTCTAAAAGAAGATGTAACTTTGTCAGATAAAGTAGACCGAATTGTAACCCATCGCATATGGGGACTGCCCATTTTCTTCCTTATTACATGGTGCATGTTCCGCCTCACCTATGCAATAGGAGACCCTGCTGCTGACTATCTAGATCATTGGATAGGGATCTTAGGTGAGTATGCTTCAATATTCATAGAGAAATGGGGGCTCCCAACAGTAGTAGGGAGTTTTATCTCTGGCGGAGTTATCGGCGGTGTAGGGTCGGTGATAGTGTTTTTCCCGCATATCTTCATTCTATTCGCCTTTATAGCCATCTTGGAAGACTCCGGTTACATGGCCAGAGGTGCTTTTGTGATGGACAGAATAATGAGGGCTGTAGGCCTCCATGGAAAAAGTTTTATCCCTATGCTTATGGGGTTCGGGTGTAACGTTCCTTCTATTATGGCAACTCGCGTTTTAGAGCGCCCAAGAGACCGAATGATCACTCTTCTAGTCTTACCCTTTATGAGTTGTTCTGCCAGGCTCCCTATCTACCTCTTGTTTGCTGGAACCTTTTTCGGCAGAAATGCCGGGACTGTTGTTTTTTCTCTCTATGTACTTGGTATTGTTGTTGCTGTTACATCTGCAAAACTTTTGGGGAAAACCCTGTTCAAGGGGGAATCTTCCCAATTTGTTATGGAGTTGCCCCCAAACAGCACGTGCCACAGGTACGTGCTGTTTGGGGAAGTGCGTGGGAACGAGCAAGCCTCTTTCTTAAAAAGGCAGGAACTGTAATTTTTAGCGCTGTAGTGCTTGTATGGATTCTGGCCAGCCTTCCCTTCGGCGTAGAATATGGTTCTTACAACAGCCTTATCGGCCATGTCGGGCGCGCTATGGCTCCCCTCTTCGCTCCAGCAGGCTTCGGCTTCTGGCAAGCCACTGTCGCGCTCCTCCTCGGCCTCCTTGCTAAGGAAGTTGTGGTAGGGACCTTTGGAGTACTTTTAGGGGGAGAAGAAGGCCTTGCAGCTGTCTTACCCACTCTTTTCACCCCTTTAAGTGCTTACGCATTCTTAGTTATGACATTACTTTATATCCCATGTGTAGCAGCTATAGCTGCCTTTAAAAGGAAAACAAACAGTTGGAAATGGACCTTTTTCTTAGTAGCCTACACAACAATCGTAGCTTACGGACTGGCTGTCCTTATATATCAGGGTGGCCGTATGTTTGGGCTGTCGTAGATAAAGGACCTTTTTCATACAGTACCTCCCCTTCAAAACCAGCACAGCGAAAGGGCTCCTTACTAAAGGGGCCCTTTCGCTCCAGACTAAAGACAAAATCAACTGCATTTGGGAGTACGCCCCGAATGCAAACCGTTCGCTTCTATCTAGAAGTGGTTAGCAAACACAAGTGGTCACGAACAATGAAGCGCATTGCTTCTTATTGGCAAATGATTGGCGTAGGTGTTGAAAATTATATTATGATTCAACCACATCATGGCTTGTAACAAGCCGTGCACCCTTTGCTTTTAGTTCTTCCAAGGCTTTACAGCTATCGTCTTCCTTTACATTGACACCCTTCATGCCATCAGTAACAAGGTAGACATCAAATCCATGAGATAAGCCATCAAGGGCTGTGCTCTTCACACAATAATCAGTGGCTAAGCCACAAACAAAAATTCGCCGGATTGACTGGGCATGAAGTTTTTCCAATAAATCGGTACCCTCAAAAGCGGAATAAGCATCTTTCTCGCAACATGTTCCTTTATCTATAATAAAAGCCGTGTCGGGAACAATGAGACCAGGATGGAAAGCTGCCCCTTTCTCTTCTTGAACACAATGGGGAGGCCAAAGACCACCCTGTTTTTTAAAACTTATATGATCGGAAGGGTGCCAATCGCGAGAGAAGAAAACTGGAATTTTTCGATTCTGAGCAAGCTGTACAAGACTATTAATAACGGAAATTATAGCATTGGCCCCACGAACAGCGAGACTCCCCCCTTCGCAAAAATCTTGCTGCACATCCACTACGATCAGAGCATCACCAATCGTTAACAACATTTAAACACCACTCCCCCTCTTAAGATTATGAAGCATGAAAGGTCCCTCTGTTCGACCTGCTTTCCAAAACGCAATCCAATGGAATATGTTAAATATGTCTACGAGAGAGAAATCAGACCATAAAAGCCGAAGCTTCCCAAGAGATTTTAACGTTCTTTATGAAGAAACCCTTTTCTTTTTCTCTATAACTAAAAAGAGGCTTGAGTCATCTACTTCTTGGATCAGATATGTATAACTAGTCTGTTCTGCTAATTCTTTAAAATCCTCCGGGCGACAAGTATGCGCTACGAAACCATCTTTACATACAATATGTCCATCTTTGGTTTTTTCCATATCAATCTCGCCGAGCAACCCTTTATCTGCCTGCTCATGGAACCAAGCTAGTCTATGATTCCAAAATTTAGCGCTATAGGTACTAAAATAAGCTCTTCCTCCTGGAACAAGAACTTTAAGGCTCTGGGCAATAAGATTACTTTCATTCCCTTTTAGGGCGGAAATACCGTTCTGGAGGCAAAGAACAACATCAAAAATTGGCCCGAACTGGAGCACATGGGCATCCATCACTTTTATTTCGCAGTTCGAGCAACCTTTTAAATACTCCTCGCCGAACCTTACAGAATCTGGAGATATATCTATTCCCATTATAGAAGCCACATGAGGAGCCAATTCCTTCATGATTCGCCCATAACCACACCCTAATTCCAATACTTTCTCATGACCATGTACATTGCGACGAACAAAATCTATTTCTTCCCGCAAATACTGCTTAACTCGATCAATATTAGTATCGTAAACTTGAAACAGCTTCGCCGAACTCAGGTTCTCTGCGTAGTAGTTACTCACCTCACCACCTCCACTGAACTCTGATGGGCACATACAAGCAGGACTATTTTACTATGTTTTTGAAATATTATTAACAAGAGGCACTTTAAGAATGAGGAAAAGCTCTTATTATCTGAGTCGCCTGCCAAGCAAGAACCCCATGCCTGCCATCTGAGAAGCAAGAACTACGTATTGGGGGAAGTAAGATAGAAGGGCGCAATCTGCTTAATCACAATAAAAACTTACGTAACGCTGTGAAGAAAGCTCTGTAGATCTACGGGCAAACTGCCATTGCAATAAAAAAACCGCTCTTCATATGAAGAGCGGTTGACGAATCTAAATGGCGTGCCAGACAGGATTCGAACCCGTGACCTTCGGTTCCGTAGACCGACGCTCTATCCAACTGAGCTACTGGCACATCTTGAACGGAGGAAATATTACCACGGAACAGGCATTCATGCAACCTTTTAGGGGATATTTTACCGTATTTCCTTCGAGATGAAAAGCTCGTGCAAAGGGGTAGGCCGTCGTTCTAGAATCGCACTACAATTTTAAGCCCCCAAAAGCCACCCTGACATTTTTAAGGAATTCTCTTTCAATGGGAGGGATTCTGCATGTCCGGAAACGTGGCAAGGCTTTTTCACACCGAGGAAACATGGCAACAAACGGTAGAACGATACATTTTGACAAGGGAAATTGAAGAATTGTCGCCTCGAACTCCCATAACTAAATTCACCGATGATTCGGTGCTCACTGTGGCGGTTGCAGACTGACTGCTAAATGGTGGGGATTATGGAAATTTTCTTTTTGAGTATGGAGGGCATATCCAAACAAAGGCTATGGAAGAAATTTCGCAAAATGGCTCAACAAGGGGGGCACTGAAAACTTATAACAGCTTCAGAAACAGCAGCGTTATGAGAGTGAGCTCCGTTAGCTAGGCCTTCGATAATCTTAACGATGCCCTGGAAAAGGCCGAGGCTAGGGCATCTCAAGTATTTGATACACTTTCATTCAGCAGAGGGCAATTCACCTCGCTTCGAAAAGCTGTTTTGCTACCTCATCGATAACCATGTTTCTGTTCCCCTGATTTGTTTCAGAAGACATCGCTGCTGAAGTTCCAATGCGTAAGAGGTTTTCGTTAAACCTTTCCCTAACATAAACATAGCCTGAGCCCATATTCCCATGTAAATTCAATCAGAGGTATTTTATCAAGTTATCCTCTACTTCAAATAAACCTGGCATTCCTCGAACATTAAAGGCCTTTACCGGGCGTATATTTCGCAAGAGCCACGCATATCCCGCTGGATTCGGCAATTCGTCAAAAAGCGCTGCCTCTGCTTCCATCGCTTCTTTAGAGCTTTCCGCTTGCTGCTTCGCTGTTTGAAGGGAAATAACCGCACGAAGAGCGTTATTTACAGGTTTTTGGGGCTGTAGACTTTTGCAGAACCTTCGAATCATGGTATCTTATTGGTATCAATACTTTGGGAGGTGAACTTTACGATGAACAAAAAAGGGCCTGTCATTTACAGAAAAATAGACAGCGCGGGGAACACGATTACCTGGTATTACGCTCTTCAAGAAGGCGGATCTTTCGTACTTTATCAAAGCAACACTAAGGAAGGAAGAAAAGAAAAGACTGACATACATGGAGCTAATCTCTCCGAACTTCTGGAAACCCTTATAAATAAAACTTCATGCGAATACCGAATCATAGTTGATGAGAAACCATAAAAAAAGCCCGGACCACTCAGGCCTGAGCTTTATATTACTTTTATTAAATGGCGGAGAGAGAGGGATTTGAACCCTCGGAGGCGGTAAAGCCTCACTCACTTAGCAGGCGAGCGCCTTCGACCACTCGGCCATCTCTCCTCCAATAGACTGCGGGGTCTATTCTATTAAGGGAACCCGGTTCTGTCAAGCTCTTTACTTATTTCTTATCTCCGCTCGCTGGCTCACTGGAAACTGGCTCTTGATCACCAGAAGCAACAGGTTGAGAGTTAGCTTCCGCTGGCTTAACAGCCTCTACTGGCTGTGGAAAGATGGTTGTATCAAGAATCTCAATCTTCGCTTCTTCCTTCAAACCACTAATATATTGGCGCTGTGCTTCCTGGTTTTTCTGATTTGTAAGCAACGTCTTAATATCGCCGCTCACTTCGTCGAAAGACAAAATCTTTTCTTCCACATTTTCGCGATTCAGAATAACCATATAGTCGTTACTCGCTATTTCTATAGGAGATGAAACGCCACCAATAGGAAGCTCTTTCAAAGACGCAAACTTATCTTGCAAGCCAGATTCAGCGATAAAAATAGGCTTGTCGTAAGAAATGCTTTCTTTCACATCGCCAGAAGCGGCATTTTTTAGAAGGGCATCCCATTGGGAGTTATCTTTCTTCACTGCCATACTCATGGCTGCTGCAACATCCTGATTGATAAATCGCGCAAAAACCACTTTTCGGCCTGCTGGCTGACGGAAGAAGACATTCTTCCCCTTATCATAAAATTCTCGCACATCATCTGATGTAACAACCACGGAACCAGCTGACTGTTCTATCAACTTTTGCTGAGCGAGCTGTGTTCCAATATTGGCCCTCAGGTTTTCCATCTTAATTCCACTATCGTTGAGATATTTCTGGAAAGCCTCTTTCGTGGGGAACTGAGAGCTAATCTGCTTTACAACCTCATCTATCTCCTCATCAGAAGCTTTTATTCCAGACTTCTGAACTGCTTTCGCAAGCTCATTTTGAATAACCATATTGTCGAGAACACCCTGCCGAAGAGCTGCCAAATCTTCCGACGTAACATCCTTCAGATTATTCCGATCAACGTAATCACGAACGTTGTTCTCAAGAGATGAGCGCATTATCTTTTTCCCATCTATTTGAGCTACTGGATAATCTCTCATACCCTCCTGCTGTGGAGCGGAACGACGACCGCCAAAGCCATACATACCAAAAATAGATAGAACGAAAACAACAACAATAACCAACATAATCCAGCGAACATTTTCTCTTAACGAGCGCATTATCAAAGCAAATCTGCCTCCCTTGACATAAACCGTAGCTAATAACATCTAATGCCAACGGCGTATTTTATCATAGTTTACTACTGAAAGGCTACGTAAAAACCTAGACTTCTGCTAAGGATTTCCCCCATTTTGTTTCTACTTTCAAGGGAACAGAAAGCTTTACAGCAGATTCCATGACCTCAGCCAATTCTTTCTCTATAGATTCCCGCTCTTCAGCAGGACACTCACACACAAGAGAGTCGTGTATTTGTAAAACGAGATGGACCTTCTCTTGATCTTTAAAATGACGATTAAAATTCACCATGGCTATCCGAGCTATGTCAGCAGCTGTCCCCTGAATAGGAGTGTTCACCGCTATTCTTTTAAGGGCTCCCCGATCTCGAGGATTTACCGATACCTCATCAAGGGGGCGAATGCGGCCAAACTCCGTCACAGTATACCCGCGTTTTCTCGCCGTTCTATAACTTTCCTCCACATATTCTCTTACTTTCGGGAAGGCTTTAAAGTATCGGTTAATAATATCCCCTGCCTCTTGTTGGCCTATACCTAATCGACTCGCCAAACCGTAGGAACTCATGCCGTAGAGAATTCCAAAATTAATCACTTTTGCGAAACGACGAAGTTCTGGGGTCACTAACGCAGACTCTATGTTAAATACCCATGAAGCTGTTTCTGTATGTATATCGCGCTGAGCTTCAAAAGCCGTTTTCAGCCTTTTTTCGTCGCAAAGATGGGCAAGAACCCTGAGCTCCACTTGGGAATAGTCGGCACCTACATATATATTGCCATTCGCGTGCGGGACAAGACCCTCCTTCAAACGATTCGACCAATGGCCGTAGGCGGGGAGATTCTGCAAGTTAGGATCTCTGCTGCTTAGGCGACCTGTTCCAGTAGACGTGGATTCAAAAGTTCCATGGATGAACCCTGTTTCTGGGTTTACAGCGCTCATCAAGGGATGGACAAAACCTGACTGAATTTTAGATAACTCGCGATGCTCCAGCAATAGTTTCGGTACTTCGCTTTCAGGCAGATCCATTTTAACGAGCTCTTCCAGCACAGTAACGTCTGTAGAATAGCCTGTTTTTGTCTCTTTTATAGGAGGAAGCTGCAATTTTTCAAAGAGAAGCCAGGCAACCTGTTTTGGAGAATTAAGGTTGATACGTTCATTCCCTTTGTCAGCTATTCGCTCCTCTATCTCTCCAATCCGTTCCTGTAGGTCTCTCTCCAGAGCTTCAAAGGAGTTTGTATCCAGGCCTACCCCCCAACTCTCCATCTTCCACAACACAGGAACCAAGGGAAGGTCTATCTTATCCATTACATCAACAAGACCTTCGTAACGAGCGAGCTGCTCTCCAAGTTCATTTTTAGTTTTCCAAAGCAACCCAGCCCCTTCTATCGGATCGAATATTTCCGATCCCGACCATTCCAAGGGACTATGAGCCTTCGCGTCGGGGTGCAGCAGATAATGAGCTACCTGAACATCCCATACTCTTTCCGGAGCTGGGGCATCTTCTTTCAGGAAGGCCTGCAACATTTTATAATCCGATGTAATAACATGACCATGACGAAGCCATTTTTTTAGAGGCTGAGGAACATCGGTACTTTGTACTACTCCATGCCAAAAGGCTCCGTCCTGAGAGCGAACAACGAGTCTGGCTTTTGAAAGACCTACAGGATAGCTTCCTTCAACCTGACAAAAAAGAGCCAACGTATCGCCTGCGAGGACTTCGTCCAAATTTCCCTCAACGGCATCGCCAATAATAAGCTCTTCTTGCTGAAGCTCAAGGGAGGGAGACTGTTCTTCCTTAACCCTTTGGTATATTTTTGAAAGTCCGAGGTGTTGACATAGCTCTTCGAATTTCTCGAACTGTACGTCTGTCTGCCTAAACTCCTCGGCAGTGACAGGAACATCGCACTTTAAGCGAATAAGCTCCCGACTCTTAAAGGCCTGCTCTTTCGTGTTTTCAAACTTTTTTTGTAGTCCTGGCTTCAGATCTTTCAAGTGATCGTAAATATCTTCAAGGGACACATATTGGGAGAGCAACTTTTTCGCCGTTTTCTCTCCAACTCCAGGAACCCCCGGAATATTGTCTACAGAGTCTCCCAACATGGCCAGGTAGTCTGGCATGGCGGAGGGAGGAAATCCCCATTCTGCTTCAAAATTTTTTTCGTCGTAATCTTTAAACTCGGAAACGCCCCGTATGGGCCTGATAATTCTTACGCCGGGCTGAAGAACCTGAAGAATGTCTTTATCTGAGGTCAAGGCTATAACGTCAACCCCCAGACGAGCAGCACTACATGCCGCGGAAGCTATAACATCGTCGGCCTCCACCCCATCCTTGACTACAATCCGAATCCCCATAGATTCCATGAGTTCCTGAAGGAGTGGAACTTGAACTTTATATTCTTCCGGCGTTGGTTTCCGACCCATTTTATATTCAGGGTATGCTATGTGACGGAAAGTTTTGCCAGGGGCATCGAATACAACAGCCGTCATATCCGGTTTACATTCGTCAATTGTTTTAAAGAGCATATTGACAAAACCTAAAATAGCGTTTGTAGGTGTACCATCTGGGGCATTCAATTCTGGCAAGGCATAGAACGCTCTAAATGCCAATGCATGCCCATCAACAAGAAGTATCGATCTTTTTTTCAGGGTATTCAACTCCTTCTTTTTCTACCACGTCTTTTATAATAACTCAAAGGAATGAATTATTGTTACTCTCGCCATTAATAATGAAGCACCATGGGATATCTTTTTCTACAAGGAACGAAGAGCCGATATAAGCTGGGGTATAACTTGCTTTTTTCTCGAAACCACATGGGGAAGAAAGAAACTCTCCCCCGCAATAGGGATACCGAAAGCCCTGGAAAGGACCTCCACATGACTTCCTACGTACAAAAACTCTGATCCTTCGTTAAGGACATCAGTCAACATTAATAGAAGGATGTCGTAGTCCCCCTCTACCTGGAGCTCTTGCATAAAAGCGATGATGTCGTCCTTTAAGGAGCCCAGTTTTGTGTTATATATATTCACTTGACTTACGCCAATTTTATAATCCCCTACCGGGAAACTCTTGAAGTCTGTATAAAAAATTTCTTTCGCTGTCTTTCCCTCAAGAGATGTTCCCGCCACAAACATGGACCGAGCAAAATCCTCGAGTTCAATACCAGCGATTTGAGCAAGTTCCTGAGCTGAACGAACATCCTCAGAAGTACAGGTGGGGGATTTAAACATCAACGTATCAGATAGGATGGCAGCACACATAAGACCTGCAATATTTGGGAGGATAGGGATGTTATTTTCTTTATACAAATTATAGATAATAGTGGCAGTACACCCTACCGGACGATTTACAAAAATGATAGGCTGTGCTGTCTCTATACTGCCTATTCTATGATGATCTATAATTTCTAATATTTGCGCTTGCTCAAGCCCCTCTACAGATTGAGCTGTTTCGTTATGATCTACAAGAACAACATTTTTTCCGACAAACTCCAATATATGCCGGCGGGCAAGCATCCCAACCGTTTTCTTGTTGCTCAGCACGGGAAAGTAACGATATTTATATTTCAACAGAGCCTCTTTTACGTCATCAACGTAGTCATCAATATTAAAAGTCACTAACCCCTTAGTTTTTGCTACATAATGAACAGGAACGCTCAAATTTAAAAGCTTGGCGGCTGTAAAGGTATCGTGAGGCACTTTTACAAGATTCACGTTATTCGCCCGAGCCAGCTCCAAAACCTCTTCCGTCACGAGAGCATCGCCTGTCAAGACAAGAGTATTGACCCCTTTTTGGAGAGCTAGTAATTGCACATCCTTTCGGCTCCCCACTATAATCAGGCTCCCTTTTATCAAGCGAGTCTCCACATCCTCAATTTTCATGGCCGCTACGGAAACGTTGCCACAAAAATTATTGCCGGAATCATAGATTACTTCGCCACTGAGGGTTTCCACTATATTTTGTAAAGGGACATTGAACTCTGAGAAATCGTGAGAAATTTCCAGGCTTGCCTTCGCTATATCCCCTAACGTTACGAGCCCCACGAAGGAAAAATCTTCATCCACGATATTAACTGTCTTTATATTATTCTCCATCATAATATGCCATACTTCCGACAACGGAGCGCTCTCTCTTATATTCAAAGGAGTGTCGTAGGCTATATCAGAAAGCTGGGCATAAACATTCTCTAAAAGAGCCGGGACCGGCATGTTAAAGTGATTGAGAACAAATCGGGTTTCATTATTAATAGGTCCAAGCCTCACTGGTTCATAGCAGCTCTCTTGAGAAGTGAGTGTATTTTTATAATAGCTATACGCTATGGCGGAACAGATAGAGTCTGTATCGGGGTTTTGATGCCCCAACACATAAATCGGTTTCATCGTACGAAAGCCCCCTGCATAAATATTTCTTTCGAATAATCATCTGTAATCGTACTTTCTTATAGTTATAATACCTTATAATCCAAATAACTTTCATGGAAATTAGAAGGAGCTTTATAGAGATGAAGCAAGACTGCTAAAGAGAGATGCCGACCTCATGGAGACATCGTCGGCGGCATTAGGCGTCTTCGGCGACACGTAGCGACACTACTAAAGAAAGATACCAACCTTATGGCATGCTTCTCTCCCCTATTTCATTCCAGAACATGTATAATAGCTGCGTTAATGGACATTAGACACAAGGAGGAATCCTGAAAATGGATAAAGAGGTTCGTGTCCGTTTTGCCCCCAGCCCTACTGGAGCACTCCATATAGGAGGGGGACATACGGCATTGTTTAACTGGCTCTGGGCCAGACATACAGGAGGAAAATTCATTCTCCGTATCGAAGATACTGACCGAGAACGTTCCACGAAAGAGTATGAAGATACTATTATGGCTGGAATGAAATGGCTCGGCCTCGATTGGGACGAAGGCCCAGATATTGGAGGGCCCTGTGGACCTTATCGGCAATCGGAACGCCTTGAAATATACAATAAATATGCCCAGCAACTTCTCGATGAAGGGAAAGCATACACTGATGGCCCGGCTGTTATTTATAAAGTCCCAGAGGGTTTAACTCTCACATTTAACGATATTGTATATGGTCATATTGAAGTGAGAAGTGAAACTCTAAAAGATATTGTCATGATAAAAAGTGACGGCATGCCCACCTATAACTACGCTGTTGTTGTTGACGACTATACTATGGGCATTAATTATGTCATTCGCGGAGAAGATCATATCTCTAACACTCCCAAGCAGCTTCTTATCTATAAGGCTCTTGGATGGGAAGAACCTCAGTTTGCACACCTCCCTATGATTTTGGGAAAAGACAAGAAAAAACTCTCTAAACGCCATGGCGCCACAAGTGTTTATGAGTACAGAGACATGGGATATATGCCTAACTCCGTCTTCAATTTTCTTGCTCTTCTTGGGTGGTCTGTAGGCGACGATAAAGAGGTTTTCTCTCGACAAGAAGCTATAGACGCCTTTGATCTCTCACGAGTGAACAAACGGGCCGCTGTTTTTGATATGGATAAGCTGAACTTTATTAATCAGGAACATCTTAAAGAGCTGGATCCCATGGTACGCCTCGAAATGGTGGAACCTTTCTGGCGAGAGGCTGGATTGCCAGTGGATAGCCATGACAAGAAATACCTCGCTGAAGCCCTGGAACTTATGGGGGGGCGGGGCCGCACCACAAAAGAGCTTGCTGAGTATTCCGATTATTTTGTTTCCTTCGAGCCTGTAAAAGCTCGTTATGATGGAAGCGATCTTACGGAAGAGCATAAGGCACTTCTTAAAGTTTTTTATAGCGATCTTCTTACCTTAGAACCATGGACAGATGAAGCTATGGAAGAATTTGCCAGGAAATGGTCTGAAGAGAAAAACGTAAAGATGAAGATTTTGGCTATGCCCTTACGATGGGTTCTCACTGGCGTAAAGGTGAGCCCCGGCATTTTCGAGGTAGCCCGGCATCTTGGGAAAGACGAGGTCCAGCGACGCCTCGCTCACTACGATCTCGTAGAATAGAATATAGACCATAAAGAAAGGGACTCTCTTTTGCAAAGCTGTACAGCATCCTAAAAGCTGGGGGGAAATCCAGCGTTTGGAGATGCACTTTAAGCAGAGCCCCTTTCTGTTTATTTATTATTGTTGCTATTATGATTGTTATTCTTTCTTTTTCTTTTCTTCTTACTGTCCTTATTTTCAAAAGAAGCCCCAGACCGAATATCCTGTTTTTTGCCCTTCGGAGAAAGTTCTTCCTTCGCAGAAGGTGTAGGTGGATCTTCTTCCAGTAATTCTTCAGGCCGTTCCGGCTGGCCTTGCCCTGATTGCTCCAATTGTTTTGGCGGCATAGACTGTTCCTGCCGGGCTGATTCTGGCAATTCTGGCTGCTTCGATTGAGATGGCTGTTCTGGCTGTTCTGGCTGTTCTGGCTGTTCCTGCTGCTTCGATTGCTTCGCTTCTTCCCGCTGATCTGCCTGCCTTTTTTCAGCCTCAACCTTCTCTTCCTTCTGAGGCGAGCCGGAATCCACTACTATTTGTTCTTTTCGATCGTATGAAGAGATTAAGAACTCCCTCGACATAGACAGACATTTTACCGGACAAATTTCCGTACATTGAGCGCAAAAACAACAACGGTCAGTATGTATCTGTATTTTTTTCTCGTCTGGTAAAAACTCGGTGGCATTTGCCGGGCATACTCGCACACAAAGCCTGCACCCGATACAACGAGCTTTATCGTAGTCCAGCCGACCTCTAAAATACCCTTTCGGCTCTATTGGTGGATGGATGGAGACCTTCCCCGTCTCTACTTCTTTCATAGTTTCTGAAAGAGAATCTGGCATAGACGAGAGGGGGAAGGGGTTCGTAAAAATACGATCGACCCATTGCCGCAAAAGTTGTAAAGACATTCTGTTCAACATAAAATGGCTCCCTCCCCTAAAGTATCACGTCAATGGACACAAGAACCATTCCTGCCAAAGACAACCCCGCTACATTTATCCAATAAAATCGTGAAGCCTGCCATATTTTGAGCCGTCCGAAAGCTGTGCGAATAAAGGTGACTCCCAAAACCTGGACAACGAAAACCTTTACCCAGAAACACAGGAAATCCACAATGAAAAGGGTGGGACCAGAGAGATTCACAAGACGCCCCACAGACCATGGCAAGAACAGAGATACAATAATAGCCGACAATGCCAATGCTCTTAAAGCAAAGGTTATTTTGAGCAATGCCAAATTCGTTCCGGAATATTCAATAATAAGCCCTTCCAATATTTCAGTTTTCGCTTCCGGAATGTCCATGAAACCCTTGCCTGTTTCGCCAGGCACAACCAGTGTCAAGGCAACAAGCAGACAGAGGAGGCCCAGCAAGCCCATCTTCCCTACAATTCCCCACATGGGCACTCCTATAAACGTTTCCAAGCTAAATGGCTGACCAGGGACCCCATGTTTATACGCAACCCATGCCATGGTTGTCGCCACTACTGCCAAGGGAAGCTCGTAGCTCATCATGAGGATCATTTCGCGTTGAGCCCCTACGTTAGCTATAGGGTTTCCACTGGCGAAGCCGCCTACGGCCATGGCAACTCCCGAAAGACTGAGAAGATAGATAACGAGGATCATATCCCCTTCTGTTCCCAGGATAGGAGGCAGCGAACCTATAGGAATGTAAAGAAATATCAGTAACATAGTAGCCACGGCAAACCACGGTGCGCCGTTAAAAGCCCACTTCACCGCTCTGCGTGGAACGATGTTCTCTTTTCCCAGCAACTTCAAAATATCGTAAAAAGGCTGAAAGAGGGGCGGCCCCCAGCGACGTTGCATACGAGCATGAATCACTCGGTCTGCTCCATCAAATAAAATGGCTACCACCGAAACGAGCAACATGAGAGCCATGCCTGCTACAAGCTTCATAACAAAGTTGATAATCATGCCATCCTCAGCCTCCTCGTCTTATCTCTGCACATTTCCAAAAGCTGATTTTTCGAGTAGACCTGTCCCGCCTTATGACTACAACCAGTTACAAGGGTCCGTTCCATGCAGGAAATACAAGGATCGACACTATTGATAATGAGAGGAGCATCGGCTAATTCATTACCTCGGAACATGAGAGGCCATGAGACGGCATTAGCGTAGGTAGGAGCTCGAACTTTCCACCAAAAAACATGCTCATCTCCGCCTTTAAGGCTGATAACGTGGGTATCATCACCACGAGGAGCTTCGATGCAACTCCAGCCAATACCATCCGCCGCTTTCAAAATATTGAGGACTTTTACTAAGTTCTTCTCAAAAACAATATCTCCCTCAGGGAGTCCGTCAATAATTTTTTCTATAATGTCCAAAGATTGGTAGAGCTCCAGCACTCGAACAAGGAAACGATCAAAAACATCTCCATGAACTTCTCCAAAATAATCTTGAGGAACGATAGGCACCACATCTAGATCTGCGTATGCTTCGTAGGGGGCAGACCAACGAAGGTCACATCTGACACCACTGGCTCGAGCGGTAGGGCCTAGCGCACAGTAGCGCATAGCTTCTTCGTATGTAAGAACCCCCACATGTCTCATACGTGCCTTAGCCACAGGGTCTTCTGTTACTACATCGTAAAAAGCCCCAAGTTCATTGCGGTAGTATGCCACCATCTCCTTTATTACTTTTACCACGTCGGGCGTTATGTCCCAACGTACCCCCCCTACCGTCCCTACCCCATAGTTCACTCTATTTCCGGTGTAACACTCTAAAACATCCATGACCTTCTCTCTCAAAAGCATTCCTAAATGGAAGGCCGAGTCGAAACCTATGGAATAACAGGCCACTCCAGCCCATAATGTGTGGGAGTGGATTCTTTCAAGTTCAAGAACAAGAGAGCGAATATATTGAGCTCTTGGAGGAACTTGTATGTTCGCCGCGTCTTCCACCGCTCTAAGAAAAGCCGTTATATGGCTGAAAGAACAGATGCCACAAATCCTCTCAGCGAGATATATTACCTGAATGGGGTTTCGGTCTCTTGCCATATATTCAATGCCACGATGAATGGCCCCCGGCCGAACCCGGGCGTCTATAATTTTTTCTCCATCAAGATCAAGCCAGGCCGTGATCGGTTCTTTTAATCCCACATGCACTGGTCCGATAGGTACTTTATATGTATGGACTTTCTCCTTCGCCATGATTTATCCTCCTACGAGAGCTCACGAATATCTTCAGGCTGTGGTCCCGTTTCATCTCGACGCCACGGTTTAATAGATTCATCCCAATCTTCAGGTAAAAAGATCAAGGCCTTATTCTGAAGACCGTCGAAATCAACGCCGAGCATTTCTCGCATCTCCCGCTCGCTATATTCCACTCCAGGAATTTGGTTGTATAAAGATGGCATGGTGAGATCATTTTTAGGAACAGACACGCTCACTGTTACGCCGAGGCGTTTTCCACGGCCCGCACTGCGGAAAAGAGTGAAATGATAGTTCAAAGTGATGACATCACCATCATCGTTGCCAGAGATGATATGGAAATGCAGGAAGTCGAATGTAAAAAGAGTTTCAACAAGATCAAGGAACTTATCACGATCAATGGCAAGCCATAACTGCGAAAAAGAGAGGGCCTGATCTTTCCCTGCCCGATGTTCCCGCACATCTACAACCACACCGTCGCCGAAGTTTTTTCGAAGAGAGGCTACAACCTCTTCAGTTGTTATGCTATTTTGCACGTAATCATGAGGGATCTTCATGGTTTTTCCACACCTGCCTTCAGCAACTCTTCACGCTTCGCCTCAAGCTTTAAAACAGCTTTTGTCACACCTTCAATAATGGCTTCCGGGCGAGGCGGACATCCGTGAACATACACATCTACGGGAAGAACATTATCCACGGGGCCTTCAAGGTTATAGGATTTATAGAAAACGTCCCCTGACGCACCGCAGTTGCCCACCACTATAACCACTTTCGGGTCGGGCATCTGGTGATAAATTCGAAGCAAGCGATCTTTCATGTACTTTGTAACAGGACCAGTTACAAGCAAAACGTCGGCATGGCGCGGCGTTCCCACCAGCTTCATGCCGAAACGCTCTATATCGTAACGTGGACTAATGGTCGCCACTATCTCTATATCACAGCCATTACATGAACCTGAGTTGCAGGTCATAACCCACAGAGATTTAGGCAGTACTTCCAGATATTTATCCAGCCTCATTTTCCCGCCTCCTACACTATGAGGATCAACGCAGCAATCACAGCAGCTGTTATTACAAAGTACCCTACATAGTCTCTCATGTGACCACTGTGAATGTTCGTTAAAATCGAATAATAGGATTCAAGAGCTTTCCTAAATCCCCAATAGGCAGAACTTGCCGGTACCGTAATCTCAGATCCGTCTTCCGGAACTGGGTTCCCGGACCAATAAATCTCATCTTGTTCCGTTCCTTCTTTATAATCCCGCCTTCCAAGAGAGCGAAGCCAAAGGGCGAAGAAAGACGCGATTAAGAAGAAGATGAGCCAAGAGATCACGTCCCAGTATCCAAATCCTGAATAGACTTTACTCCACACTATAGCCCACCTCCCATAATAGCGCCTATATACCCGCTCTGATCCACCAAGGCTTTCGCTGCCGGTTCAACCAAGTTGGAGAGTACCCAGGACGGGAAGAGAGAAAGCCCAAGAATAACGATGGTCAAGAGAGCCATGCCCATAAGCATACTCGCAGGCACTTCAGAAACCGAAGCATAACATTTTTTCTCCGGTCCCAGGAAGGCAGTTTGAAAGACCTTAACAAAAGAAGCAAGAGTAAGGACAGACGTTACAAGAGCCGCTACGGCAAGGAAAGGATGGAGCGCAAATGTTGACTCGTAGATCAGCAACTTTGACACAAAACCGTTGAAGGGCGGTAGGCCCGAAATCGCTGCCGCCGCTATAACAAACATGAAGGTGGTATAGGGCATCCGCCTGGCCAAGCCCCCAAGTTTATCCAAATCTCGGGTTCCCGTAGCGTAATAAAGAGATCCGGCGGTAAGGAAGAGCAATCCTTTATACATTGTGTAGTTGAAGATGTGGTAGATGCCACCCTTCATTGCCATAAAACCGTAGTCTGCCATAGTCTGGGGATTGCCGAGAGATAATAAGCCCACACCGAGAGCCAGAAGCATGTACCCTACCTGGGAAATGGAATGATATCCCATAAGTCGCTTGACTTCGTGTTGTACCACAGCCATGGAGACCCCAAAGAACATGGACGCCATTCCGAGAACAATAATGACCCACGGTACAAAAGAGCTTCCCATGGTGGTTCCATAGAGGGTATAACAAACACGCATCAATCCATAGAGAGAGGCCTGGCTCACCGCCACTAAAAGGCACGTTACGCCTGCCGGAGCCTCCGCATATGCGTCTGGCATCCACATATGCATGGGGAAGGCACCACACTTCATGGCTAAGGCTACAACGAGAAAAGCCAGAACTAATTTTTCCACCACTCCAAGATGGAGCATACTAGCGATACCAGCCATATTAAGGGCATTGTAACGACCATAAAGAGAGCCTATGGCGATGAGAACCATCATAGCGGAAAGCTGGGATACTAACATATATTTAAAGCTGGCTTCCACTGATTCCGGACGGTCTCTCCAAAAAGCCACCAAGCCAAAGGATGCCACTGACGATATCTCCAAAAAGACAAAGAAGTTGAAGAGGTCGCCGGTAACCATCATCCCGAGCATTCCTGCTGTTTGAAGGAAATAAAGAGATGTAAAACGGCTCAGGCCAGAGAAGCGATCCATGAAATGGATCGAGTACATAGCCCCCGCAAAAGAGGCAATAGACCCGGCAAGGGCCATGAAGGCGCTGAAAGCATCTATCTCCAGAATAATTCTAACTGGGTAGGCCATTCCGGAAGGTAAGGCCAACGCAGCCGTCTCAGCACCCATGACGTATACCAGAACGCCATTAACCGTTACAGTCCTCCAAATCAGGAAAGCCACGATCATTGTGATAAACGAAATACTGACCATCCAAACGTTCCGCAGGGTCTTCCCGCCTAAAGAAAACAGAGGCGTTGCAAAGGCTCCAAGAAGGGGAATGGCCAGGATCATTGCTGGAAGGTGTTCTTGCCAACTCATCCTCGCAACCTCCGTATCTCGTCAATATTCAACGTCCCATAATGGCGATATAACAGCATGATCAAAGAGAGCATCAACGCCGTTGTCGCCAAGGCAATAACAATTGCTGTCAACGTAAGAGCCTGAGGTGTAGGAAGAACCATAACGCCCTCACCTGCTGCTAAAAACCTCACAGGAACTGTGCCACCAGTGCGGTATCCCAAAACTATAAGGAACATATTCGTTGCTGATTCAATAATGCTTATACCGATAGCAATTTTCACAAGGTTCTTCTCCGTCAGCACGGCTATCAGACCCATAAGGAAGAGAACTCCTACTATGAGGAATGGGGCATTACCGATCATGGCCGCTCTCCTCTCCTATCTCGTAGTTATCGAACAGGTGAATTCCTTTAAACATGTAGACGAGAATCAAGGAAAGCCCTCCTGTCACCTCTATACCTACAGCTATATCCATTAAGGCAATAGTTCCCGAAGGAGGGATAATGCAGTGTCCGCTCTTCGCAACTTCAGCAGCGGGAATCGCTACAAAGTTATAAAAGAAGGAGGCGGGCATTCCCATAAATCCCAACACTAAAAAACACAAGAGGCCGAAGCCAAGCATAGCATTGTAAACGCTCTCCTGAAGCCAGAGTTTAAGTGTATTCCAGCCATAAGCCACGAGTAAAAACGCAAGGAATGTGGCCACCACAGCTCCTCCCTGGAATCCGCCCCCAGGCGTTACATCACCATGTATGATAACGTACGCACCGAAGATCACCATAAACCAGGCGAATAAATCACATCCAGTCCGAACAACAACAGAGAGAGGCTTCATTTCTTTTTGCCCCCTTCCCTGAACAAGGCGGTAACTGAGCACACAGCTGTAAAAAGAACGGCTGCTTCTCCGATAGTATCAAAGCCTCGAAAATCGAAGACTATGGAGGTAACCACGTTCTCGGCCGATCGATCAACAAGAGCATGGTCAATAAAATAATTGTCCATAGCCACCTGTCCTGGATCACCGAAGGGATGGATGGAATCCAGGCCTCCCCAAACAAGCCCGCCGAGAATCAATGCCGCAACTATAAAAAGAGTTTTTTTCACCGGATGTCACCTCCGGTTTCGCTCCGCGCTTTTCCGCACCCTCTCAATGCAATGATATAAATTGCCGTATTCAGGCCGGCACCAATAGCCGCTTCGGCAATGGCCACATCTGGCGCATGCAGAAGATAAAACTCTACAGCCATGACCAGACTAAAAACGCCTAAAGAGATGACAGAAGAGAGAAGATCTCGAAACCATACGGCGAAAAAAGCGGATAAAGTGAGCAGTACAAGGACGGCAAGATGGAAAATCTCACTCACTGACAACACCACCTTTACGTTCTTCTTCTTCCGCAAGACGATCAACCACTGCCATTTTGGGGACAATTCCACTTCTGTGCGCAGCCCGGGCAATGGCATGGGCTCCTGTAGCATTCGTTATGAGCAGAACCATCACCGCCACTACGGCGTGGATGATCAAAACTGTAAACCGACTCCCCCCACCTTGGTGTATACGGAAAGCAGCATACGCTATAACGGCCAACGACGTAAAAATGCTTCCAAAGGTCGTGCACTTCGTCGCTCCATGAAGTCTCGTATATACATCTGGAAATCTATAGAGCGAAATAGCCCCTAGCGTATTAAAAAAAAGCCCGATAGTAATAAAAATTCCAACGAGGTATTTCTCCAGCACACTACATCCCTCCTTCTATGAAACGGGCAATAAACATCGTTCCCACGAAGGAAAGAGCTGCATAAACGATGGCCACATCTATCATTACTACTGAATCGAAAACAGCTGACAGCAAGATCATAATGGCCACAACGAGAGTGTTCACCGTATCGAGGGCAACAGCTCTGTCTGGAATCGTCGGACCAGCGATAAGACGACCGAAAATAACAATAGCAAGAATTCCGAGCACCATAGCTCCCCACATTAATAGCTGGATACTCAATCCGCCAACCTCCTTGCCCACCGAGCGAAAGAACCGTACACTTGTTCCTCCTCTGGAGAAACATCCAATACATTAATCCAATGGATGTAATAAGCCCCATCATCATCTACATCCACCGTTAATGTTCCTGGAGTTAACGTTATGGAATCAGCCAGAATGGTTTTGGCCACGTCGCTCTTCAGCCCTGGGTTTAGTTTCACGATCCCGGGATGTATATCTCCTGTTATAACTCGAGTCGCCACGTCGATATTAGCCTTAATGAGCCCTATGGCAAAAGGAACTAAAAGATAATAAAGAAAGGTTAACCATTTTAGAGGATTCAGCGCTTTAAAACTGAGCGGCTTAGAAGGGCTCCACGTGTGAGACGCAAAAGCGAGGATCGTCGCCAGAATCGCACCAATCCCTATCTCAACTAAACTAATGCTTCCACCAGACCACACGAGCAGCAAATACATCAGAAAGGAAGCTATAAAAATAAACACCTATGACAACCCCCCTTTTACTCGATGGAGAACAGTTTCTTCCCTGTCTCAAGATTGATATATTTCGCGCATACATTATACTCCGTGAAACTTTTCTTTGTAAATAAAAGTTTATCCCCTCTATCCCCCTCATTCCTCGCCAACACTAGCATATAACAACGGACATGTAGGAGGAGCAGCTCAAGCTCAACACCATTTCCCTCACTTCTTACTATTACCTGCGTGGAACCGCACTCAAACACCTTACGTACTGGCATGTAACCCTTTATTATCAACACTAAACATGAGATAATGTATCAAGATTTTGTTTTTGAAACTTTAGTTCACTTATCCTATGTTTTTTCTTGTCAGTTTTACGTTGTGCCTACAAACTCAAAAGATGCGACTCGTATTTTTCGTTTAAAATAGATGAGGAGTGACATGTATGTCTTTATTAACTCGATATAAAGTTTTATTTGCTGATAGCGCACTGGTTCTCATTGCCCTCTTTTGGGGCGTTGGTTTTGTGGCAATGAAAGGTGCCTTAGACAGCTTCCCTCCATTTTACCTTCTCTCTGTGCGTTTCACAGCCTCTTTTTTCATTTTAGCCCTTCTTTTTCGCAAGAGACTTGAAACGCTCACAATAAAACAGATTCGTTCCGGCCTCCTCGTAGGCGTTTTTCTCTTCCTGGGGTTCGTGACTCAAACTATAGGGCTAGAGTATACTACAGCGGGAAAACAGGCTTTCATCACCTCTACCTATGTTGTTATGGTACCTTTTCTTTCATGGGCGATACGAAAAATCTTCCCCGGAACTCTAACTTTTGTCTCTTCGTTCATCTGTCTCGTAGGAATGGGACTCCTCTCACTTCAAGGAGATGGGGAGGCTCTTTTAAATCTTAACAGGGGAGACCTCCTTACCATAGCTTGTGCATTTTTCTTTGCCTGCCATATTCTGGCCATTGAATATTTTGCAGCCTCCATTGACCCTCTCGCTCTAACCGCCCTTCAAATCGGGACGACAGCCGTATTGAGTATCTTTTGCGCCCTCTTTTTCGAGACTTGGCCTGTAGCTATAGCCCCAAGCGCTTGGGGAGACATTGCTTTCACTGTGCTTCTTTGTACTGTCTTCGCCCTATCTGTGCAAAACGCGGCTCAGCAATTTACCCCCTCGTCTCACGCTGCTATTTTACTGAGCCTTGAATCTGTTTTTGGAGCTCTTGCAGGCATTTTGCTTTTGAACGAAACCTTTACAGCTCACATGACTGCCGGCTGTGTCCTTATTTTTATAGCCGTACTTCTCACTGAAGCGGCCCCTCTCATATTTCAACGTTTTATCGCTGCCTCAGGAAAGGAAACAGCGAAAAGCTAATGCTATTCTTTGCCAGCATGCACATCGTCGGACGACACGTCGTCTGAGGTTATGTGCTTCTTTTTAGGGGGCTCCGACGGTAGCTCGCCAAATATCTTAACTCTATCTGCCGGCATAGAGAATTTTATAGTCACTTTATTGCCCTGCACGCCTAGTTCCGCTTCCTCTACTTCTGCAGCAATGCCTGGGAGAACGTCAAACGTTTCTTGCATAGCATCTTTTGCCTCTCCCTCTATAGATTCTTTAAGTTCCTTCCCCTTCTTAATGACACTATCAGCTACAGGAATAGAAACCATGTTTTCCTTTGATGCCTCTTTGGGACGTATATAGTTTTTTAGCTCTCTCAACTCTTCTTCCCGTGTTTTTTGTCGAGGGAGCAACGGAGAATCTGACGGAGATACAATGGCGTTTTCTATATCTTCCAGCGAGGTGGGCGTCGGTGCTGATGGTGTAGGTAATGCAGGCGTTGCAGGAGCCACCTGAAGAGCATCGTGTTGGGTATTCGTTCCATTTTCGTCTAAACCCATCTCTACAACAGGTGGCTTAACAGAATGCTGAGGAGGAGAAATAGGAGGGGCCTCCTCAGAAAAAGATTCACCAACGTCCCCCTGAGTAGCCAGATACCATAAACTTCCACATAAAGAAATACTAAGCACTCCTATACATATCAACACAAAGCGATAGGTTTTTAAAGGCTTTCTCATGGTTTCCTGCGCCTCCTATCACCACGCCTCTGGCGGCGGACATTCTTAGCCCCTTTCGAAGATCGAGAGGACGTAACGGGAGTTTTAGGCTGTGCATGATCTTCGGGAGGAACTAAACAATTTTTTCCCCACCCTATCAGGTCTTCCCGGTGCGCGATCGCTAAGGCCTCGCGAACAAGTCGGTGATTTGATGGCTTCCGGTACTGCAAAAGGGCACGCTGCATTTTTCTTTCTTCATTTGTTCGGGAGACGTACACCTCTTCCCCCGTTAATGGGTCTATACCCGTGTAATACATACATGTAGAGAGGCTCCCGGGCGTCGGTATAAAATCCTGTACCTGTTCTGGCATAAAATCAAGATCTCGCACGAACTCGGCAAGTTCAATAGCCTCTTTCAAGCCCGCCCCTGGATGACTCGATATAAAGTACGGAACAAGGTACTGCTTCTTTCCCAACTTTTTGTTCATGGCCTCATATTGATTCATGAACTTTTTATAGACATTCCCGCTAGATTTTCTCATAAGACGAAGCACTGTATCTGATATATGTTCTGGCGCAACTTTCAGCTGCCCGCTAACGTGATACCGACAAAGCTCTTCCAAAAAGTTTCCTTTTTTATCCGCCAATAAATAATCGAAACGTATTCCCGACCGAATAAAGACTTTTTTCACTCGGGGAAGGGCTCGTATCTGACGCAGAAGATGGATATACCCCTCATGATCTGCCTTCATGTTTTTACACGGTTCAGGGAAAAGACACTGCTTATTTTTACATGTGCCCCGCTCCATCTGGCTCTGACATGATGGAGAGTTGAAATTTGCTGTAGGGCCGCCTACGTCATGGATATATCCTTTAAAATCCGGAAGAGTGGTCAATAATTTCGCCTCTCGCAAAACAGACTCCTCCGAGCGACTTTGTATCATTCTTCCTTGATGAGACGCTATAGCACAAAAAGCACAGTCCCCAAAACAACCGCGATGAGTTGTGATACTGAACCGTACCTCCTGAATGGCAGGAACTCCCCCGTCTTTAGCGTACATAGGATGCCACGTGCGCATATAAGGAAGCTCATATACTTCGTCTAATTCTTGCGTCGTCATAGGTAACACCGGCGGATTCTGTACCACATAAAAAGTCTCGTGACGTTGAACGACAATCTTTCCGCGAATAGGATCTTGCTCCAGATATTGGATACGAAACGCATCGGCAAAAGCTTTTTTATCTCGAAACACGTCCTCAAAGGATGGACACTCTTCATAATCCCAGAGCCGCTCAAGAGTACGAGTTTTATAGCATGTCCCGGCTATATCTTGTATTTCAGATACAGGCAATCCCTTTTCAAGGAGGGATGCTACCTGGATTATCTGCTTTTCACCCATGCCGTACACTAAAATGTCTGCTTGACTATCGATCAGGATTGAGCGGCGAACAATATCAGACCAATAATCATAATGGGCAAATCGCCGCAAACTTGCCTCGATACCCCCTATAACAATAGGAATATCACCCCAGAGCTCGCGGATGCGGTTGCAATATACGATTGTAGCCCGGTCCGGTCGGTATCCCCGTTTCCCGCCAGGAGAATAGCTATCTGTACTCCTGCTCTTTTTCGAGGCTGTCAGCTTATTGAGCATAGAGTCGAGGTTCCCTGCCGAAACCATAACGCCGAGGCGAGGACGGCCGAGACGCTCGAAATCTTTTACATTATGCCAATCTGGTTGAGGGATAATTCCTACACGATACCCCTCTCTCTCAAGAATCCTGGTTATAATGGCATGACCAAAGCTTGGATCATCTACGTATGCATCACCGCTGATGAAAAGGAAATCCAGTTCATCCCAACCCCGGGCCCGCATATCCTTCTTGGATACTGGCAAAAAAGTCTGAGTCAAAAAAGTTTCTCCTTTCAAACATAGAAACAAAAAAGTAGTAAGCGTATTCTACCACAGACTTTTCTCTACCTTGACATACGAGACAGGGTATACTAAACATCGTTTCTCTTAGGAATTTTTTCAAGAATCGCCCGTTCAATATTTTCTATTTCCTGCCGTTCCTCTGGAAGGATCGTCTGCATGATCTCTTTACGAAAAGCCATAGACAGTGTTGTTCGAGGCCGTTCCCGCTCACTTCTCGGCATTATCTCTCCCCCTGGAACTTCTCCCCAGGAAAACTTTTTACGGTTATAGTAAAGATCAAGGTCTACAAAACGCTTGCCAGCCTCTGTATATTCGAGACCCATTAAAGCCCGCTTTACAATTTTAGGTTCCCAAAAAGTCAGAATGCGGATACAGTAGACAGAAACGGGCATAAGGATGTGGGCGTAGTCTTTTCCCCATCCTTCCCCAATAATCATGCCTATTTCCAAAGCTTCAAGAGCCAATCTGAGCCGGCGGCTATGGAGCCAATATTGCAGGTCTGCATCGTAGAGACGAATTTCCATTACGTTCCAATCCCGGTATCCCAAACCTGCATTGAAATAGTGGAGAGCCCTATTATTCAATCTGCGGAAGAGTTCTTCAAAAGGCATATCTATATAAAGTATGTCTTCAAAAACATCCCCCTTCGTTAATGCAATGCTCTTTTTCAAGGATTTTTCTGTAAAACAGACAGGGACTCCACTATTCTCCGACACAAAAAGCAGTTCCGGCCCAATTTTCCCTAAACGTCCGCCAAAATCATTTTGTATCTCTTTAATGACAGTGCGATAGTCCCCAAAGACCCGAAAAAAGATGACTCGCGGGAGCCTCTCCACGCATTCGATCATTTCGGTAGCATTTTCGTTGATAATGCGCTCTAAGATTTTATCTGGGTGACTTGTCGTAACGAGGATGGTAGGAAGAGTTCTCGAGGTATCACGACTATTGCTTACATAAAGAGCCGTTTCTTCTTGCTTCACGAAAGCAACAGTCTCTTCAAAAGACATATTCTGCAAAGAAAGTATAGCGGTGCCAAAACGCTTCTGAAGCCACGTTATAATCCGATCTTTATCCCCTTTTAAGATCAGGACGGGAGCCCCTTTCCGAATGAGGTTAATCATAGAGCGCCCCCTCTTTCTCTAAAAATAATTCTGTGGAGATGGACTAATACTTCCACAAGATTTTCCCGCACTACAAAAGAAGCCACGTCGTCATAGAGAGTCGGTTCCTGATTAATAATAATAAGCGTCGCTTTATGTCGAACCGCCTCCACAGGGAACAGGTTGGCAGGCGACACGTTGAGAGAAGAGCCGAGAACGATAAAGACATCGCTAGTGGCAGTAAGTTTCTGAGCTTCATTTAAAGGTTCTTCAGGCAAAGCTTCTCCAAAAAGGACAACGCTTGGGCGAAGAAACCCTCCGCAAAGGGGGCACGATTTTTCGTGCAACAAAAGATCGGAAGAGCCCTCATGAGAACACTTTCGGCACCTAGCTCGACGCAGACTTCCATGAAGCTCCGCTACCGCTTTCGAGCCGGCTTCCTGATGGAGGCCATCTACATTTTGCGTAATGACCGCCTTCAAAAGTCCTCTTTTCTCCCAGTCTGCCAGCACATAATGAGCATAATTAGGCGCCGCTTTCTTTAAAGCCTTGATTCTGCAACGATAAAAGTCGAGGAACGCTCCAGGATTGTTTTCCATTGCATGGACAGATGCAAGCGCCATTGGGTCGTACTGTGCCCAGAGCCCTTTGGAAGACCTGAAATCAGGAAGCCCCGACTCCGTACTCATTCCTGCCCCGGAGAAGGCCACAAGGGAACGCGCTGAGCTGATGGTATCAGCTAAATTCCCGTACATGTTTACTGACACCTCCCTAAAAACAAACAGCCCCTTCAGAAGTTAAAACCACTTTTTGCGCTTAAACCACATACCCATCCCACTTATAATAAGGCCCATAAGCAACCAAACAAATATGTATCCCCACTTCCAATCGAGTTCCGGCATATATTTAAAATTCATGCCATATACACCTACTATAAAGGTTAGGGGGATAAAAAGTGTGGAGATGACTGTTAAAACGCGCATCACTTCGTTCATTCGGTTGCTTAAAGAAGAGAGGTAGAGATCAAGCATACTGGCAATTGTTTCCCGAAATGTTTCCACCGTGTCTATAACTTGAATAACATGATCGTAAAGGTCTTCGAAATAGGCCAACGTTTCTGGTTGTATCAAACGATTGTCTGTTTTTCGCAGCGAATTGACCGCCTCTCTCAATGGCCATACGGCATGTCGCAACGTCAGAAGCTCTCTCTTCCTCAGATAGAGGTCGTGTATGGAATGGGCGTCAGGATTTTCGAGCAAAGCCTCTTCTATCTCCTCTATACTCTCCCCTATGCACTCCAGAATAACAAAATATCTATCGACAATAGCGTCCATAAGAGCGTAAAGGAGGTAATCTGCGCCAAGACGCCTAAACCGTCCAGCAGCACTGCGAATTCGCTCTCGGACAGGATCAAAAACATCTCCTGGCTCTTCCTGAAAAGATAGGATGAGGTTATTTCCCAGAATAAGGCTGACCTGCTCAACTCGTATTTTCAAAGAGACAGGGTCTATATCGAGCATTTTAAGGATGACATATACGAATGCGTCATGATCTTCGGCTTTAGGGCGCTGCTCCGTGTTTAGAATGTCTTCTAACACAAGATGGTGAATGGAAAACCTTTCGCCAATAGATTCCACAACTGGAATATCATGTATTCCCATTATATCGAGCCATACCTCTGTGTCTTCTACGACATTTTTATCAAATTCATCAAGGCTGGATAAAGATTTTTCTGTAAATATATTTTCGCTATACTGCATGAAACGCAACGACGTCTGTCTCGTTTTCTGCTCACCTACATGTACGAGGCTTCCTGGCGGAAGCCCTGTCTTTGCAGTTCTGGGGTTGTGTTTCCCTTTTACGGTCATAACCCTCCTCCTTAGCCTGAATATGGATTTGATCCTATCGAAAAACAACCAAGCCTATAAGGCCGAAAAGTACGAACATCAACGGGGGGCGGTCTTTAAAGAACTTCGTCTGAAAAAGCGCAAGGCCTACTGCGAAAAGAACGGCGCCTTTCCACTGAGATAAAGCGGTTTTCATAAGGGGAATAACGGCTAACGTCAAAAGAGCCCCTACTGCCGGCCGCAAAGAAGCCTTAAAATGTTCAACGCCCCGATCTGAGCTCTTCTTCATAATAAGAAGCACTATGAGCAATATTGTCAATGGCGCTAAAACCACAGAGAGAGTTGCAACAAAAGCTCCTATAATCCCTGCCTGCTGAACCCCCACGAAGGTCGCCGCATTAATAGCTATTGGACCTGGAGTAACCTGGGCTAACGCTAGAACCTGGCTAAATTCGCTAGGGGAAAGCCAGCCATAATTGACCACAAGCTCGTGTTCGATAAGGGGGATAGTAGAGATCCCTCCGCCAAAAGCCCCCACTCCAATGCGAGCAAAGGCTAAAGCCAATAACAGAAGCTTCATTATGCCTTCCCCTCCTTCCTAAACCATTGGACAGCCACTCCTGCGGCAATGGCAAAGAGAGGGTGAACATGGAGGTACGTAATGAGAAGGATAACGAGAGCATATGGAAGTAAATTTACTATATCGGGGAAAATTATATTTTTTAACTGGCGCGCCACCACATTAAAAATCAGAGCGGCCACGGCACAGATAACTCCAAGGAAAAAAGCTTTTAGAGCCGGGGAATGCTGATGGGCAAGAACGAAATTAGAGAGCAGAAGAATTACAGTAAAAGGGGGGACCAACACTCCTAGAATCGCCATTACAGCCCCTGAAATTCCACAATAATGTTTCCCTATAAGGAAAGAGGAGGAAACAGCGATAGGTCCAGGCATGGCGGCAGAAAGGCTAACAATGTCGAGCAAGGTTTTTTCGTCCATATCCCCTCGTTTCCGTATTTCCGTTTCAGCCATTCCCAAGATTACAACTCCGCCCCCAAAGGTGACTGAGCTTATTTTGAAAAACATTTTAAAGAGTTGCCAGGGCGTCATAATACGTCAGCTCCTTCTAAAGATGACTCCTATCGTTCATGATGCTTTCCATGTCTATTGTATTATCTTCAAACAAAAGGTTTTCATACCCTAGTTCGGGGACGTTCACCTTCAAGTGCCACTCGAACCAAGCCGCCACAATGCGACGGTGACAAAACTCGCCAGGTTTTTCCCAGCATAAAAGGATAGCTTCAGCACCTATTTCATTGTAGACGGTCCATGGATCAAGTGCGTAAAGCACTTCCTTAAAATAGCTTCGCGCGCAAAGAAGGGGTGATAGCGCATTTTTTTTGCAATAGAGGAGTAAATCCCAAGAGGGGGCCAATGGTGAGTAGATTCTTCCATGAAACCATTTGGGAACTCCGCGACAAATCGCCACTGCATGAGGATTCGCAATAATATTTTTATGAGCAAAATAAGACGTCTTCATTTTTCTTTACCCTCGGCAGAGATATTATTACATCCTCTCGTTAATATACAAAGCAATTTTACATAATAGTATTAACTTTTGCAGCTGAGGAAAGGTAACGGTATCTCTGACAACGGGAAAAGGCTTGTTATTTTAGGAAGATCCAACGCCTGTTGGACTGGAGTAAAAAATGGACGCCAATAAAAAGATCTTAAGGCTCCGCTTCGATCTTCCACGACGGCAGAACAACTTTCAAGCCAATCTCCCGTGTTGCAGTATAAAATGTCTTTGATCCGCCTCATGGCAGGATAATGAATATGCCCGCAAATAATGCCATCTAACCCTCGCAGCTCTGCTGCTCTCAAAACTTTGTTCTCGTAGCCGCTCATACGTTTCACTATGGATTTCACTCCCCGTTTGAGGCATCGAGAAAATGACCAGCGAGGTCTTTTCCCTGCAAAAGAAAAGAGTCCGCTAATCCCTTCGTTAAACCATAACGTCGCTTCATATGCGACATTTCCCGCTCTGGCAAGCCAATGAGTATGACTGGACACGCCATCATATTCATCTCCATGCACAACCAAATATTTCCGACCATCAGCAGCAATATGCACAACCTCTCTGCGTATGTGTATTCCGCCCAAAGTTGTTCCTTCATATTGGTCAAGGAAATCGTCATGATTGCCGGGAATATAGATGATCTCCATCTTTTCTGACAACTTTAAAAGCAGCTGAAGGATGTAATAAGCCGAGCGACTCTTCAGAGCGTCGTGTTTAAATTTCCATCCATCGAGAATGTCCCCCACTAAATAGAGACGTTCACAAATAATAGAAGAAAGGAAAGAGGCCAATTCTTCAACTTTGCTCCATCTGCTTCCCAAATGTGCGTCTGAAATAAAAACAGAGCGGTATTCCATAATGTCTCATCTTCTCCTTTTCGTCCGGAATAAAAAGGCAAGCTCATCCCTCTTCTAAAGCCTCGCTTCCGAGAAAACTTCTTATGAAGCATCACACTCCGAGAGACCTACTTATGAGGCTTCGCTCCGAGAAATCTCCTTATGCGGCCTCACTTCGAGAGACAATATATATGCCAAGCAAAATTAACGCTCCTCCGCTATAAACAGCCTTTCCCACTGCCTCTTCCCAAATCAGCCACGCCAGGAAAGAGCTGACCACCGGCTCTCCAAGAAGAGCTACAGACACGGCACCAGGATTGACATACCGAAGAGCCCAATTATAACTGCTATGCCCAAGTATTTGGGGGATCAGAGCCATTCCCCAGAAGGCGCCCCATACAGAGAGGTCAAAACCCCGTACCGGCACCCCTTTCACACATATAACACTCCAGAGACAGAGGGCAGCTATACCATAACAAAGAGAGGTGTAGGTAAGCAACGAGATTTTTCGTCGTGCTATCCGGCCACACAGAAAATAGCATGTAGCCGTCCACGCCCCCAGAAGAGCTAAAAAGTCGCCCCATAGGGCCTGTTCGCCGAGGGAAAAATCCCCCAAACTGATAATCACTCCCCCTGCAAAAGCAATTGCTATGCCTATCTTTGTCTTTTTGCGCACTAAATCTTTTGTCACTATAGGAGAGAGTATAGCTGTCCAGACAGGAATTGTATCTACAATAACAACAGAGTTAGCTACTGAAGTATAAAACAGCGATGATATCCAAAATGCAAAGTGCAGCGCTAAAAATATTCCTGCCAAACAAAGAGCCCACCACTCCCTTGGTTGTAAAAGGGAGATTTCTTTTTTACAACGTAGCCCGGCCAGAGGACAGAGGATAAGGGAGGCCAACCCCACTCGGTATGCTGCGATGACAAGAGGGTGGACGCCATCTGCTAGCCTGGCAAAAATGGCTCCTGTAGATATGGCGGCTATTCCCAACGTTAAGACAATAAAAGGTGGAATGAATGGTTTTTCATTTTTTAAATGTATTGTCATAATACCCTCTTTGTGATTTGATATTAAGTACAGCCTATCACGATAAAAAGAATAGAAAAAGAGCTTTTTCAAAAAAGAGAGTAAATTTTACGATTTAGGTAGTTTTTACTTCCCTAAAACGAGAAAGAGTGGCATAGTATGGATATTTTGCAGAACAAGGTTGTGGAGGTGAGTTAAAGAGTGCTCTATTCCAAGTATCCTCCGGATCTGGTACGAGAAGCTCTCAATTTCAGCTCGCATATGGAACACCTGTTACGGTTAGATATTTTCGATTCAATAATTCACGATCCAACAGTATGGCTCCCTTCTTTTAGCCAAGAAGTAAAAATCCCCTCTATAGCTCATGTCAATGATCGCTTCATTGATTGGAAAGATTTTATAGTATCCCTCTATAAAAGCACACTTTTAGCAGCAGAACAGAATAACGAAACTGGAGAAAATATAGCTCAGAGATGGCACCAAATTCTTTCTGCTATGGGGGAGGCTGCTTTGCCCTATCTATACGACACCCTTCCAGAACGGCAGTTTATGAAAATAGTACAAATGGAGGTAGTGACATCTAGTATTGCAAGCGCTGCTCCCCACCTGCCATGGGAACTTCTTCCCGGCTGGAGATGGGGACATTATGCAAGTATGTACATCGATATTCCTGAAAAGCATGGGGAGTTTTGGAGCATTCGAGAGGTGAAAACTGGATGGACTACCGCCCACATGGCATCTTTTCATGGCCGAGCCTTTACATCAGAAGCTCTTTTAACAACAAGGACAGAAAGTATTCCTTATGGATTAACCCTTGATACCACTCATAAGAAAGATCGGAACTGCACAATGGAAGATCTCTCTGTCGCTTCGGTATACTACTTGTCTGGCCACGTCTTTCCACAGATCCATAGCTATTTTAAGGCTCCCTTCGATAGCGAAAAAGAAACTCTAATAGAGGGCATTATCGGGAAAGGGACCAAACATCAGGATCCATCGTGGCTCAGTGGAACGCTGCGAAATTTATATCTTCTTTACGGAAAAGTTCCGTTGGAGAGGATTGGGCGCCTTGCCGCACTCCTCTTCAGAAGACTCCAGAATATTCTTTATCCAGAGCAGATCCTTCGATATACTGTTTCAGAAATGTCCCAGTTGTTCTTCCTTCATGCTGGGAGAAATGCAGCGGAAAAAGTTCTCTCTGTTTTTGAAGGGATGGTTCCCGAATCTCCATATTGGCTTATTCCCTCGTAGAAAAAACAGGGACGTTTTCTGCGTTGACATGTTGTCAGGTAAGCCATTCTCAGCGAGCTGGTGTCTGTCGCGTCGGCACATTGCCAGGGATGCCGTCTACGTCAAGGGGTTGTGGGCAAAGAATTCTTTTATTTCGGCAATCAGATTTTTCTTGCGTTTCCTCGAGCCTCTGCTAGGATTATGATTGTTTTACACACATGAACAGAAAATAAAAATGCGGAAGCAGGGGTAATTTTATTATGCGCATTGTCATCGTCGGAGCAGGAGAAGTTGGCTACCACGTAGCAAAAAGTCTTTCAGCTGAAGGACATGATATTACCGTCATTGAAGAGGATGAGGAACGGGCACAAAAGGTAGACAACGAACTAGACGTTATTGCTATTCGTGGAAATGGATCTCGCCCATCGGTTCTTGCCGAAGCCGGGGTTGTCCCTGGGTGTTCAGTCGATATTCTTGTCGCGTGTACGAACCGCGATGAAGTCAACATTATGGCGTGCTGGATTGCAAAAAGGGCCGGCGTCAAACGAGTGATCTCAAGGGCTCGGGGCCTTGAATACACCGACAGCCCTGATTGGGCTCGAAGTCTGGGCATAGACGTAATGAGCTCTCCGGAAAGATCTGTAGCCCGCCAGATTATAGAGTTACTAACCGTCAGTTCTGCTATGGACGCAGCAGAACTGTTTGAAGGAGTAGCGGGTATTTATGCCTTTCGCATAGCCCATGATTCCCCCCTCATTGGCGTGCCCCTGAAGGATCTCCGTTTTCATTACCCTCAAATAACAGCCATCATCGTATATGTGCAACGAAACGGCGGTGGTTTTGTCCCTTACGGAGACAATATTTTGGAAGAAGGGGACCTCTGCTTTATAGCCACCCGCAAAGATCAAATATGGCGGTTGGAGGAAATGGTTCAAGGGGAAAAGAGTACCCCTCTTCATCGAGTTATTATTATAGGTGGAGGGAAACTGGGCTATCAAGTTGCCCGCCGTCTGGAAAGACAGTATAAACATCTGGATATCCGCCTTATCGACCATAACAGAGAGAAATGCGAACGAATCGCTTCAGAGCTGGAGAAAACGCTGGTTCTTTGCGGAGACGGCGCAGATGAGATTTTGCTGCGTCAAGAGGGAATAGAGGGAGCTGATGGCTTAGTTGCCGCTACGGAAAGCGATGAAGCCAATATTCTTTTTGGCGTGGTAGGAAAAGCTCTTGGCGCCAAAAAGACTATCGCCGTTGTACGCAGACAGATGTACATGCGTCTGGACAACTATATTTCCGTAGATGCTATGGTCAATCCCAACCAGGCGTTAGCTTCAGTTATTATGAGCAACGTTCGCTACCCATCAGGGATGGGGACACTCTCTCTTCTCGAAAAGATAGACGCTGAAATGTTCGAAGCCATTATTCCCGAAACAAGTCCCGTTGTTGGTCTATCCATGGCAGAATTGGGGCTTCCCAAAGGGATTCTTGTAGCTCTTATCCGGCGTGGAAATGAAGTGTTCGTCCCCAAAGGAGAAACGACCCTCCAGGGAAACGACCTGGTAACTCTTTTTGCCTCATCTGAACTTATGCCTATAGCTGTGGAAAAACTTGGAGTGAAATAAGAATGCGACTTCGCCTTGTAGCAAGAGTATTAGCTCTTCTTTCCGCTATGATCTCTCTTTTTATGTTATGGCCGCTAAGCTGGGCTATCCTCGATAAAAGCCAAGATGTACAAGCCTTTGCGTTTTCTATTGTTTCAGGTTTTTGTATTTCATTAATTCTCCATCTCTGGGGGAAACAAGAAAACTACCAGGACTTAGGAGTTAAAGAAGCCTTTGCCGTTGTTACTCTTTCGTGGGTAACAGCCTCCATAATTGGTGGGCTTCCTTACTATCTTTATGGGGCAGCTCCCACATTTACCGACGCATTTTTCGAGGCTATTTCAGGCTTTTCAACAACCGGCGCTTCTATTTTTACGGATATTGAGGCCTTACCTCGAGGAATCCTCTTCTGGCGCGACCTTACTCACTGGCTCGGAGGCATGGGAATCATCGTTCTGAGCTTAGCTGTTCTGCCCTTTATCGGCGTAGGAGGAATGGATCTTTACAAGGCTGAGGTTCCCGGCCCCATCCCTGAGAAAATGACACCTCGAATACAGCAAACAGCCCTGCTGCTCTGGGGCGTTTATGTTTTTCTTTCCATCCTCCAAACCATATTGCTCCTCTTTGGGGGTATGAATCTTTTTGATGCTTTGACCCACACTTTCGGCACTATGGCCACAGGGGGATTCTCGCCTAAAAACTCCAGTGTAGGCTATTACAACAGTCCATACATAGACTGGGTCATTACTATTTTTATGTTCCTTGCCGGATGCAACTTTGTGCTCCATTACCATTTTCTTCGGGGGAAATTGAATGCATGGTGGAAAGATGAAGAATTTCGTTTCTATTTCTGGATCACTACAGGAAGCACCCTCGCCATTACGGCTCTCCTCCTGAGAAAAAGCATCTATACTAATATTTTTGATGCGTTGCGATATGCCGCCTTTCAAGTTGTAAGCGTTATAACCACCACCGGTTTTGTCACAGCTGATTATGAATTGTGGCCTGTTTTCACTCAGTTTTTGCTCCTTATATTAATGTTCATTGGCGGCTGTGCCGGGTCTACAGGCGGTGGAATCAAAAATCTTCGCATTATGGTCCTCGCCCGCCATGCTCGTACAGAACTATATCGGCTTCTCCATCCCCACGCCATTATTCAAACGAAAGTGGCTGGCCATACTATCCCCAAGGAAACAGTGGGGTCCATATCCGCTTTTTTCCTGCTTTATATAGGGTTATTTACACTGGCAAGTTTAATTATGACCTTATTGGGGCTCGATTTGGTTTCGGCCATATCTGGAGTAGCTGCTACATTGGGGAATATAGGACCCGGCCTTGGCATGGTTGGCCCTACTAAAAATTACGCCGCCATTCCAGCCGCAGGGAAATGGGTTTTTTCTCTTTGCATGCTTTTGGGGCGATTAGAGCTTTATACCGTTCTTATCCTTCTCATTCCGGCAACGTGGCGCAAATAAAGAAAAGCTCCCGACACATACATGTCGAGAGCTTTATTTTTATTTCTCAACACAGTTTCTAGAAACCTCGAAACTTCTTTTTTCCTGCGTTTCCACAATTATTCCTCTGAAGCGTACATTTTGAGGAGCATGAAGCCATAAAGATCGGAACACTTGCCTATGATTATTCCTCTGAAGCATGAGTTTTGAGGAGTATCTTTCTCGTCTGAAGAAGAGCCTCCTTTTCCCCCAGCACGAGCAACGTATCGTAGGGTTGCAATACTGTATGTCCCCTCGGCACGAGAAACTGGTTGTCTCGTCTCACAAGTAAAACAAGGGCATCTTTAGGCAATCCCAGATTCTCCAAAGGTTCACCCACCACATCAGCACTCGGTAGAATTTCAAACTCCCTCGTCTCGCTTCGAACATCATTTTCCGTTTTATCGAATTCCAAAGGGTATCGTGCCCGCAGAACTAACGGCTTATCCACCTTTAGGAAACGGGCAAGGGGCATTAACGTTTTTCCCTGTAATAGAACTGACGTCAAGACTATAAAAAACACTACATTAAATATTTCCTCAGATTTAGGATGCCCCATTAAAAGAGGGAACGTTGCCAATACAATGGGGACAGCCCCACGTAAACCGGTCCAAGCAGATAAGATACGCTCCTGGATAGAGAATTTACTCCCGATAAGGGTCAGAAATAAAGATACCGGCCGAGCCACAAACATGAGGAAAGCAGAGCATAGCAACCCTTCCCACGCTACTGCAGGAAGGTGAGAGGGGAACACCAGAAGGCCCAAGACTAAGAACATGATGATTTGCATAAGCCATCCCACGCTATCGTGAAACCGGATAAGACTTCGTTTATAAATAAAATCGCCATTTCCTAAAATAAGGCCACATAAATACACCGCCAGGAAGCCGTTCCCCCCCAATTTCTCTACCACTCCGTATGTAAGCAACACAATACTGACTCCCCAGAGAGGGTAAAGCCCCTCGTAATCTAGGCGGATTCGATTCATAACCCACGCCGCACCCTTCCCTATAATGAATCCCGCTACAACACCCATAGTTATCTGCATGGCAAAACGAGGCAACAACTCCCCCCAAGAGAGAGTATCTCTTGCCATAATCTGCAAAATACCTAGGGTTAGGAAAATAGCCATAGGGTCGTTACTACCAGACTCAAGCTCTAAAAAAGCTCTGAGATGGTCTTTTAAGCTGACGCGCCTCGATCTGAGCACTGCAAAAACAGCAGCAGCATCAGTAGATGAAACGATGGAACCGAGCAAGAGCCCATCTTGGAGGGAAAATCCTAAAACAAAATGAATAAAGAGTCCCATAAAAAAGGCTGAAAGGGCAACTCCCACCGTAGCCATAAGAATGCCCCGTGTCAGAACAGGACGAATGCTCTCCCAGTTCGTGTCAAGCCCTCCAGCAAAGAGAATAAAAGCTAACGCTACAGTTCCTACCATATTGGCAGCAGCTGCGTTATCAAACTGTATACCGCCAGGACCGTCTGACCCAGCCAACATCCCTATTACGAGAAACATGAGAAGGGCGGGAAAACCAAAACGATCGGCGAGCTTACTCGAAAGAATACTTAAAACAAGAAGAACCGCCGTAACTAAAAAAGCTAAAGGAAGATCAAACACCTGCTACCACCTCAATTAAAACCGCGCTTTCCCTTCACCGCAGTCGTATTCTTCATGTGCCATCTAATAATATCTCTATACGTCCTGTCAAGGGACAGGAGGAATATCCCACCTGTCTGGCAAACCTATGGCTAGAGAGTTAGATTCGCCACAAGCCTGCCTGGCAATAAACATCTTTTTACCTGTGTTCTCACCTCTTTTCAAAAAAATCCTGAGCGAATCTTTCAGGCAATAAATATATCTTTTACCCCTTGACATTTAGAGGGAAATTCCTTAGGATAATCGTGTTACTTATTATAAAAAATGTGTTACATACCCCCGTAAAGAGAACGTCTATGGGTCTAAAATGTTGTTGCTGTATTTGTTTTTTGCACAAAAAAGTTTGGTTCTCCGATTCTCCTCTGTACCTGTAGGGAAGCTACCCACCTAGCTTCCCTACTTTTTTTGCATTAAATATGTTAAACTTTTTTTACGTTCATACGAGGAGGTTCATCATGACAACAACCAAAAAAAATTTTTTCTTTTTAAGTATAGCTCTCTTCGTTCTCCTCTCTATAACAATAGGAGCATCAGCTGAAGAGATGCCGGTCATTCAAGCAGAACATTTCTCTGGGGAATTGAAACTGTCTCTTGATGAAACTGCTTCCAAAGTGGATTTAACTCTTTTTTCTGACGCATCCACACTGCAGGCTAAAAACTACGTTATGACCATCTCTTCTTTAGAAAACCAGGCTGGACAACTTCCCCTCACCCTCCGTGGTGAATGGGAAGCTCTTCGAGGGACAGTTAGCAATCCCGATGCTCTAGTCTATCAGCTTAACCCCGATTATCCCGATACTTCGTTTTTCTTTATCTCTAATGCTAAAGGACACCTGACCCTGCTAACGCCAAGCCAAGAAGAGATACCTTCGGATATGGGCGGGACCCTAAAAAAAGATCCTTCCGTTCTTATCAACAAAGAGGCAGAAGAACTATTGAAACTTCCCGCAACCTATCAGGGGCTTCTTCCCGCAGCTGACGGACCAGGGATTGTTTATACGTTAACGGTTCGTCCAGACAGGCTCTATCAACTCGATATCACGTATATAGAGGCTGAAAAAGGAAAAGACGAAACCTTTGCTTCTCTAGGCTGGTGGTCTCTTTCCAAAGATGGAGGGATAATCACTCTCCATGAGAGCGACGCTGAAACAATTCTCTTCGCCATAGATTCCCCTCAGAAAATAACCATGCTCGATTATGAAGGTAGGAGGTCTGTAACCTCCCTCAATTACACCCTTTCTAGAAAGACGCGAGTGGAAGAACACCTCTCCCCTATCCCTATGAAAGGGATGTTTTCCTATATGGCTGACGCAGCCTTTTTTACAGATTGCTTTACTGGCAAAATTTTCCCTGTAGCTATGGAAAAAGGATATTTATCCCTTGAACAAACATATACCGCCCTTCCTCATGAAGCGGGCAAGCCTGTATATGCCGTTGTCGAGGCCCATCTAGCCATGCGTCCTGCCATGGAGGGCAACGAAATAGAAGAGATGCTTGTTATAGACCGATTTATAGAGGTACAGCCAAACCGAACATGCGATGAGGAAAGCTTCTCTCATCTTGAAGAGAGAGTGTGGAAACTCACACTCCTTCGTGGGGAAACAATTTCAACGCTTAGTCCTTCCGATAATCAGCCAATGACTCTCAGATTTGATGTACAGGCTCACCGTGTTACAGGCTACGCTGGTTGCAACAACTTTTTCGGTCCCTATTCCAGAACAGGCAAGGAGCTTTATATGGGGCCAATAGCAGCGACGAGACGATACTGTGAGTCGGCGATGGAGACAGAAAAACTCTATTTAGAATCCCTCGAGCTGGTCAGCGGGTTCAAAATAGTAGACAACAGGCTGGAGCTTTATCATGATGGAGCTCTCTTAGCGGTTTTTGAACCGTATAATCCGTAAAAACATGCAGGGAGGAGACCTTTTTCTTTCTCCTCCCTCTGTCACTGGGACATAATATTAGAACGAGACGAGCACTCACCAGAACGATTTGCTTATACTTCCCATTGCAAAGAGCTTCATAACTGTCAGGGCTCACTATGTTCATGCAACGAAAAGGACGAGCGCATATGAAGCGCGTCTCACCATGCTACTGCTACAAAATCACCACTCGCTCTTTATCTTCCTCGTCTGGTTCCTTGTAGTTGGGATCTCTAGAAATTCGGACCTTCTGGATCCTCTGTCCGGTGACCTTCACTACTTCAAAACGAAGAGGCCCCCATTCCAGAGTCGCTCCTACTGCCGGGAGCGTTTTAAATTGTTCGAAAAGCCAACCATTCAAAGTACTCGATTCGCTTTCCGGCGTATGGGAGAAATGCAAAAACGTCTCGAAGAGATCCTCTAAATACGCGTCTCCACTGACTAAATATGTATTTTCCTCCACCTGAGTAAAATACTCTTTGAAATCGTCATGTTCGTCGTAAATTTCCCCTACCAACTCTTCAAGAATATCCTCAAGTGTGATAATACCCGACGTTCCGCCATATTCATCTAAAACAACGGCGAGATGGGCCTTGTTTTGCTGTAACATTTTCAAGGCATCCATAAGGGTCGCACTCCCCGCAATGAGGAGGGGGCGAGACATGATACTACGAATATTCACAGACCCTTCGTTAATATACTGGTTCAAAAAATCTTTTTCGTTCAGGATTCCAATAATGTTATCAAAGGTTCCTTCATATACGGGAACCCGGGAATAATGATTTTTAAGCAATAAATTCTTCACGTTCTCAATAGGTTCGTTTACATTCACAGCAAAAAGATCGACCCGCGGCGTCTGGACTTCGCAAACTTCGATCTCAGAGAAGTTGATAGAACTCCCTATCAAATCTTTCTCGCTTTCCGGCAAAACTCCCTCTTCCCCCATGGTCTCCACAATACTCCATAGCTCATCGTGGGTAACGCTGGGCAAAAAAGCCGGTTTGTCTTTCCCTCGTAAAAGCTGGGAAAGACGGGTGGTTAACCACGTTAAGGGTGAAAGTAAGACAACAAAAAAATGGACGAGAGAGGCGGCACCTAAAGCAAAGTTTTCCGCTTTGTCTTTTACAAAAGCTTTAGGAAGAATTTCACCGAATAGAATAATGAGTACCGTCATGAGGAGCGTCGCATATACAGCCCCAATAGGCCCGAAAAGGACCGAAAGAATTCCAGTAGCAGCAGACGTCATAAGAATATCGACAATATTTCCCCCAATGAGGATGGCTGAAATGGTTTTATTGAAATCCTTCGCCAAGCCCAACGCTCGTTTGGACCCTCTCCGGCCCTCCTCTACAAAGCGTTTGAGCCGTATTTTATTGACACTTGAGTACGCTGTTTCACTCGCCGAAAAAAACGCCGAGAGGATGAACATAAAAATAAAAAATAACGCAAATAAAACCACAAAATTATCTATCACTACCAATAACCTCCATTTTAGGCTCCAACACTTCTTCTCTCTCGCAGTTGCTCTTTTTTATTTATTATACGACGCATTATCCATTATGTTCAGACTTGAAACATACACAGTATAATAACAGAATATTAATAAAAGATGGCAAGGAGTATTTGTGTAAATAGTATTATGATGTTATTTTATTGACTTCTTGTCTTATTGAAGCTACAGTGTTAAAGCCGGTTCTCAGGGCGGGGTGGAATTCCCCATCGGCGGTATACCAGTTCAAGCTGGAAAGCCCGCGCACATTTTTCTGAAAGAAAAATGTAGATCTGGTTAAATTCCAGAGCCGACGGTAATAGTCCGGATGAAAGAGGATCAGGCGATCTACTATCCTTCTCTGCTTGTTTGTGGAGAAAAGAAGAGGCCGCTGATAGAGTTCCCGCCCTGCTATTTCTATTTTTCTACTTAGGAGGATTTGTTGAGAATGGATAGTATGTTGCTTAACACCTATGGCTCTCCCCTTGAGCGAGTGGAGAAAGTGTTGGAGTCCCTTCGTGCTGGAAGTGGCGTGTTGGTTACAGACAATGAGAATAGAGAAAACGAAGGAGACCTTTTTTTCCCTGCCGAAAGTTTAACTGTGCCACAGATGGCTATGCTTATCCGCGAATGTAGCGGCATCGTGTGTCTCTGCCTCACCCCCGAGAAAGTTCAATCCTTGGAACTTCCCATGATGGTAACTCATAACTCCAGTCGATTCCAGACTGCTTTCACCATCTCCATAGAAGCTGCGGAAGGGGTAACAACTGGCGTCTCAGCCGCAGATCGAGTGAGAACGATTAAAGCCGCAATAGCTGACGACGCTCAACCGTGTGATTTGCGACATCCGGGCCACATGTTCCCACTGCGGGCTCAACAGGGAGGCGTTTTGGAACGAGACGGGCATACTGAGGCAAATGTAGATCTTATGAGGCTCGCCGGATTGAAACCGTACGGGGTACTATGCGAACTCACTAATAGCGACGGAACAATGGCTCGTTTGCCTGAAGTAGCGGCTTTTGCGAAGAAACATAATTTCCCCATTGTAACTGTACAGGATATTATTTTGTACCGGAAAGAGAATGGAATGTAGCCGGCAACAAAGGAACAAAGTGCTGCCAATAGCAAGGATAGAAGCAAGGGCGGGGCTCATCAAGGAGATACAGAGAGGAACCATCAGAAACCCCGCTCAACGAACATCTGCTGATGAGATTGTTCATACAAGACACTGCAGAGAAGGGCCTAAGAAACCTCGCAATCAACGTTTGCTGTGAGGAGAGGCCGTCAGAAGAAAGAATTGAGACGACTTCTCCACTTTGATTGCGTGTCAGCGTCTTAGCTTTATCGCTTCTACTTCTTCCATCGCTTCAATGTAGGAAGGAACTCGCTTAGCATTCTTTGGGCTTCTTCTTCATCGAAACCTGACTTTAGCATATGGGGAATACAAATATTGATCATTTCTTCCATCGTCACGTGAGGTTGAGTGAATTCACCATTCTTATAACAATAGATGCAATAGTCGTGAGATACGGTGCCATCCCCCTCTGTTCCACGAAGGGAGTTTTCAAGGGGCATACCACAACTCTGGCAATATTCCTGCATTTTTAAAACCTCCTTAACCAACAGAATCTTTTTAAAGAATAACAAATTTTGTTAGCAAAAAGAAGTGGAATATAGAAGTACATTTTCGTTAAAGTATACATATTTTTATTCATTTTTTGTGCTATATTATAGAAGTATCTTCCACGAAATGAACATGCGCAAATATGGTAACTGTCCAAGTGTTGTTGTTTTTCCTGAAAGGGTGCATTAAAAGTGAAGTACATGTTAGATCCTCTGCGCGGGAATATCTTTCCTGTGTTCTTTTATTATTCCTTCTTAACAGTTATAGGAATGATTGCCGTGTCCTCAGCCAGTGCTGTGGATGCTGCTTTTCTTGGCAATAAAGTAGGAGAAATGGCCTTGGCCACCGTTAACTTATCTCTCCCCTTCGTTATATTATCAGGAGGGATTGCCTACATGATGGCCATAGGAGCTTCTGTTAACTGTGGGAAATATCTTGGCGAAGGAGATCCTGATACAGCTTCTTCTATCTTTACGAAAACGTTACTGGCTACTTTTGTTATCGCCGCAAGTATCTCTGTAATAGGAAGATTGGGAATAGATACTCTGGTAACCATCCTTGGCGCAAGTCCTGAAATCGCTCCCTGGGTTAAAAAGTACCTTTCTATGCTTTTGCTTTTTATTCCGTTTCTTACCTGCGGTATTTGCCTTTCTTACTTTGTACGGGTGGATGGACGACCTCTTCTTGCCGCTGCGTCTATGGTTACTGGAGCCGGTATTAATATCTCTCTTGACTGGCTTTTTGTTATCAAGCTTAATACTGGCGTGCAGGGGGCCGCTCTCGCCACAGGATTGTCGCAAGTAGCCTTATTCAGCATATTATTGCCGCACTTCCTTTTAAAAAAGGGAAAGTTGCGGTTCAAAAAAAATGGTGGATCCTGGAAAGAAATTCTTTTTGCCGCATATAACGGCTTCTCTGAGTTTGCTAACGAAATATCCGCCGGCATTCTCACTTTTATCTTCAACTGGATCATGATCAAGAGAATGGGAATCTCTGGTGTGGCTGCTTATACTATTGTAAACTACATACTCTATCTGGGCTCCATGGCCTGTTATGGCATTGGCGATGCTATACAGCCTATTATCAGTAAAAATTTTGGGGCAGAAAAATCAAACCGCATCTCTTCCTTTCTCCTTGTTGCCTGGGGAACCGTTTTTTTAATAGGGATCGGAATTATAGCTCTACTCGTTTTAGTTCCCGATAGGATGATCGACCTCTTTACCAATGGAGAGGCTGGAGAAACAACCCGTATCGCCAAGGAGTTTATCGCGTATTTCTGGCCGGCATTTTTGCTTATTGGCGTAAATATAGTTTTTTCATCATACTTTACGGCCATGCAAAAGCCGCTTCATTCAGCGGTTGTTGCCATATCGAGAAGTCTTGCACTGCCAGCTATCTTTTTGATGGTGCTCCCTCTTTGTTTGGGAACGAAGGGGATTTATATGGCCATTCCCTTTGCCGAAGTAGGAACTTTTCTAATGTCTCTAAAGCTCTTTGCCCCGAACAAGCCTCTTCAGCTTGTGCGGATAGACCGCCTCTACAAACGACAAGAGCTCTTTATAAAAAAAGAGATATCTTCGTCCCAATATCAGTAAGAAAGAAGGGCCTTTCCGCCTCATCACTCACTGGCGGAAAGGCCCTAAAGATATAAAAATTATCGCACTATCATTCCTCTTGGGGTTTCGTCGTCATCTTCAGGAGGTTCTTCGCTCGTTTTAATGCGTCATCCATACTTTTACAGAAATTATCTCGCCCAACTTCAAATATCAATCCTGACCGTTGAAAAGCCTTTAAAGGCTGGGAATGGACTTCCGAAAAAATCAAATAAATTCCCTTTTTCCTGCACTGCTTATATAAAGACCTCAGAGTATGTATCCCGGTGGCATCTACCGCCAATACATTTCGCGCCCTGATAATAAGAGCTGCGGCCGGTTCCTCCATATTGCGGATAGCGTTCTTAAATCTGTGGATCATCCCGAAGAAAAAAGGCCCATTGATTTCAAAAATCTCTACTCCTTCTGGAACATCCCGTGGTGCAATAGCATAAAACTCTTCTTCCGCAACAGTCTTCCCTTGCACCCTTTCTGTAATGACGTTGACATCTGTATTCTCCGACATTCTCCAAATGAAAAGAAGAGCCGCTAAAACAACTCCAACCTGAACTGCTACCGTAAGGTCGACAAGGACAGTCAGAGCAAAGGTCAGTATTAATACGCACGCGTCGCTTTTCGGGCCTTTACAGATAGACACAAAATTGTGCAATTCGCTCATGTTATAGCTAACAACCACAAGAATTCCTGCGAGTGCGGCGAGAGGTATCAGCTTTGCCACTGGTGCAAAAAGTAGAAGCAACAAAGACAGAACAACTGCGTGAATGACCCCGGCAACTGGAGTTTTAGCTCCGCTCTTAACATTCGTCGCTGTACGAGCAATAGCCCCTGTAGCAGGGATGCCTCCGAAAATAACGCTTCCTACATTTGCTATCCCCTGAGCGATAAGTTCAGCGTTAGGTCTGTGACGATCACCTATCATCCCATCGGCCACAGTTGCAGACAAAAGAGATTCTATAGCCGCTAGAAGCGCCACAGTAAAGGCCGGCTTGGCGAGATCTCCTATCTGAGAGAACTCGATTTTGGGGAAGGACGGCGCTGGCAACATACGGGGAAGTTCCCCGAACGTGCTTCCGATAGTCTCTACGTTCAAAGCACATACATGAGCCACAAGAGTAGCCACGACCATACCTATCAGCATAGCTGGCAGTTTGGGCCAAAATCGCTGTATTAAGAGGATAACTACTATGGTTCCTATCCCCACAAGCACTGTTCCAAAGCTCATAGTATTGAGGGACTCGAAATAGACCTGCCATTTCTCTAGAAAGGCAGCGGGAACTTTCTCTATTTTTAAACCTAATAAATCGCGAATTTGTGTGGAAAAAATAACAACGGCAATGCCTGTGGTAAATCCAGTGGTGACTGGAAAGGGAATAAACTTGATGAGACCGCCCATTCTAAAAAGGCCTAATAAAATAAGGATAATACCTGCCATTAACGTACATAAAGCCAAACCTGAATACCCATATTGAAGTGTTATGCTTGAAATAAGAACAACAAAAGCCCCTGTCGGGCCTCCTATCTGCACCTTACTTCCTCCAAAAAGCGAAATCAGAAAACCAGCAACAATGGCAGTAAAAAGACCTCGCTCTGGTGGAAGACCACTTGCTATCGCAAACGCCATAGCCAGTGGCAACGCAACAACGCCTACAGTCATTCCAGCGAAAAGGTCCGCAAGGGCTTTTTCACGGGAATACGCCTTGATCTCCGTTAATAACTTTGGTGTGTACACATCAATCTTCCTTTGCTCAATATTTTAATATTTTTAGGGATAAATGGGGGGTACTCCGAGTGTTAAAAAGCAACTCTTGTTAGTTTATCATTGATCTTAAGAAAATCAATTTAAATTAACGAAAAGGTTATAGCGCATATATTCTATTTATGCTATTTATGGGCAGGCAAAAATTGTACTTCGCATAAAACATGGAAGGGTCGCTTTCGAGGCGCAAATGACAGGAACGCAAACGAAAGGCACAAAGGCATAATATTCGCCCTCATAAAAAAACAGACCTCCCACGAGAGAGGTCTGTAATTTACGTAATTGGGAGAGACAAAAGTGTCTCTCTGAATCAACTTCCGAGCCTAGACAGAAGCGGCACTTCGAAGGGCTTTAAGCCCGCGGGAAGTACGGAGCATAATCCGCTCTACAGCCCAGCCGTTGCGAAGTTCTGCTGTTTCCAAACGACCTTCCGGGGTCATCCAGAAAGGAACTTCATTAACATAAACAAGCTTCTTACTCATACAATTACCTTACCTTTCCTAACAAATTCCGAAAAAAGCGACACATGAAGTATGACGTTTCGGTACCGCCCTAACTACATGACGGGACGTGTCGCAAAAAAAACGCTATATCTTTTCCAGATGGCTTTTAAACCACCCGATCACAACCTTGTTATTATAGCACATAAATTTATTATTACAATCTAAATTAAAATTTATAAATCTTCAGAGAGTTATTCCAATTTTTGGATATCCCAATAGAAAGTTTCTGAAAAGCTGGGCTATTATACATGATATAGCACACATCGCGCTGATAAAATGCCCCATATCAATACATGGAGGCCAACCAGCTCAAAGCCAAGAGGGGAAATTTAAAGAGCCACTTCGTCGGTAACAAAAATATCCATGGGGCCGTTATAATCGCAATTGTAAAAGCAATTCTGTACCGTTGGTATATGGCTGGTATATGAAACCTATTGGCGCAAAGAGGCTTTGGAGAAGATGTAGTCAGGTATTTCAACGTCAAATTCGATAGTATCTATAATATATTCTGTGCCTTCACCAGAAGCCAGCGCATCCTTAACTGTCGCCCTTTTAGGGTACCATCGTTCTTGAACCTGAAATATTTCGTTAATGGTGAAGGTCTTTAAAAGCTTGCCACTTTTGGCGAAACGATCCTCTCGTAAAGGAAGAAAGTTCTCTTTATCCACCCACATCTTTCGCGAATAATAGGAAACTCCTTCTTTTTTGGCCGTAAGCTCAAGTAGGTAACAATCTCGCTCGCCTAATTTGTCTTCGCCTGTTCGCTCTTTACCCACCTTTCCCTCCCCCACAAGCTCCACATTGTACATGTTGCTGAGTTTGGGATCTTCCATATAATCTTCGTAGGATATGTCAGACCCCATCATGGAGCGCCGAAGCATATGCCCCGCTATTTTTATGATGCGATCGGTTGACGGGGTGTACATCCAAAGCTCATCTTCGAGTTTGAGCATTTTCGTCCCTTTTTCACGGGGAGGGGAAAGGAATTCGCTAAAGGCCTTTTCAGTGCCCTGCACCCATGAAAGCACTTGTAATGTGCGGGAGCCGCGCTGTCCCTTCACAATCATAGTACTTGTCACCTTCCGATTCTTGGCAACGTAATTTTCGTCAACTTTTTCAAGAATCCCCTCGCCTGTAAGGGGAATGAAGTCCGGAAGGGGCCTCTGGAGATCTTTAGCGTCGGTAAAAGCAGCGACACCGACAGTCTCAACAACGCTACATTGAGCAGACGACAACACTGCTAACAGCACCGCCACAGCGATAAAAACTATAATCAGCACCCTTTTCAACGAAGCAACCAGCGCAAACTTTCCGATGTGGCCGCTCGAATGCGACGCAAACTTGAGCGCTGATACAGACGTGCCTTCAGGCGAAAAGGCTGTAACTGCCGATATAAGCATAGCTATGTTATACGCAGCTATGTTCGCAGCTACATGTCCCACCGTTTTATGCATTGCTATACCTGCCGCCGCTACGTGTAGCGCCGCACACACCGCCATATTATGAGGGTAAGCTTCAGCCAAGGGGATCCCCCATTCCCTAAACATATTCTTCCTCTTCATACTTCTAACTCCTTAATGAGCTGGGCTGTCTGTCTTTTATAGATGCCAATACCGGCAAACATGGCCCCTGTCACCGACGCAAACACTCCCGGGAAAAAACCGATAATATAGCTTGCCGGCGTAACCTGAGCCCGTATGATATTGGAGATAAGCATACTCGATTTCGGCATCATCTCCCCAAAATTTATGCCTGTGTACTGCATGTAATACGAAACGACGAGGCCCAAAGCGGTCCCTAAGACGGAACCGGCAATTCCGACAAAGAAAGACTCAAGGATCATTGAACGGTAAAGCCGCCTCTTGGATTCCCCCATGGCAAGACGAACGCCTATCTCTCCGTACCGCCGCAACCCGTTCATCAAGCCTGAATTCCAGAGAACAATGGACATGGCCAAGACGAAAATGCCAACAATTACGGCTTCCATGGCTTCAGCATAATTCAAATATTCCTCAAAATTATTCTGCTGGCCAAGAGACACCATCACAGGAGAAAACTCATCATCTGCCATTGTAAAAGTCTTGTTGAACCGCTGCGCAACATTGCCCATTCGTCTGCCGGAATAGAGCATGTCGTGGGTGTATCCCACAATCTCACCTGCGCTGTCAGTCATATCGAGGGCATTTTGCACGTCTCTGATATCTGCTATGATCGTGCCCCTATCCATAGGAATCATGCCAAAATAGACGGTTCCGGCAATCTTAAAATTGTACGTTGCCATAGCGCCATACATGGTTGAACTAATAAGCGTCACCATGCTGCCAATATGAAGACCCATTTTTTGAGCAAATTCATCGCTTATCAATATTTCATTCGGACCTCTTGGGTAGGAACCCCGCACCATGGCCTTCTCTATGTTAAAGAGGTTTTTTTCTGGCGTATCTTCGCTAAAGAGGTCAATTCCAAGGCCCATGACAGGCGCCTGAGCCAGAGTTTCTCCCCTCTCGTCAGGGACATCGAGAAGACCGCCAAAGCGTATCCGTTGGGCCCAAATCATCTCTTTTTCATTCTCTTTCAACCATACAAGCAGCGCATCGGCCCCGATAATCGCCAAATCGTTGGGAACTTGATCGGCAAGGTCTCTATACGCCTGAGTCATAACCTTGACATGGCCCGTATCGAATTTCGCCGTTGAGCTGATGAGGTCGCCCATAGCTCCCTGCATGAAACAGTAAAGAAAAACTGTGAGGAAAACGCCGGCACTCACCATTAGCACGGGGAAGAGACTACGTGAACGATCTCGGATCAGCCCTTTTAGAAGGAAAGAGATCATGATATTTTCCCTTTCAGCGCCTCTGTAGGCTGGAGTTTCGCTATTTTGCTCGAAGGGAGGAAACTAATGGCTGCGACAACGACCATCATTAAGAGTATCGTCGTGAGAACGAGCTCTAAGGAGTACACGGGAAAGAGCTTGTCGGAAAGGGCGAAACCGTATCCCTCCACCATCTGGGGGATGGCAATCCCCTTTTTCGACACATACGTTAAAAGAGGCATACCAAAGATGAGGGCAACGACGATAGCCATGGCTCCCTGAATTACACCTTCCAGCGTAAAGACAAAAATAACCTGCATTCTCGTCATGCCCAAGGCAATCAAGGTACCAATCTCCTTTCTTCGCCTGAAGAGAGAGAGGACCTGAGTATCGAAAATGGCGAGCATGCCAAGAAAGAGGAGAATAGAATAGATAATAACGCTTGAAATTCTCTTCGTCTTTATCATTTCCGTGAGGTCCCTCATCAAAAAAGCCTGGCTTTTAAAAGGCCACTCCTGAGAGGAACCTAAACTTTCAGTTTCAGGGCTCACAACATGGGATCTTGCGCCGATGGGTGGCTCCTTATGGGGGAACTTGGTCCCTTCCCCAACAGCTTCGGAGCTCACAACCACGAGGGTCGCTTCATTTTTCAAGGCCGTCATGTGCTGCAACGTCTGAAGGGGTACCCAAATAATTCCGTTGTCGATAGACGGAACCCGAGTATCCATAATGTAAACAACCTGGCCCTCGGTTGCATCGAAGGTCCCGTGAGCATCTCTCCAGCGTATAGTCAGATAATCGCCGATAGCGATATTTTTGCTCTTCGCCATTCTCTTTCCGATGAGGATTGGCAGTTCGTAAATATCGGCGGTATTTACTCTGAAAGAACCACCGGCGCCACTCGCTCTATCAGAGCCATTTGTATTATTTGGGCTAACAGAACCAGTAACGCCATTCATTCTACCTGCGCCGTTTATGCTAGCGGAAGCAACTGAAATGTGAAGATAGCGCGTGGGAATATGGAGAATGGTCTGGGCAGGATCGATCCCCCGAAGTTGAACAGACTGAGCACGTCCAGCAGGGTAGATTGTGGCCTGGCGAATAAGAATAGGTGTCGCCCTTCTCTCTTCGATCAGGGAAAACAGATTTTCTGGAATAACACCGTGTCCATTATCAATGGATAGAGCGTCGTAAGGGTCGTAATCTTTATGCCAGTATTGTCCGCCTGCGATTTCGTCTTCAATCATCGCTCTGGACGTCTGGGCGAGCATACCTGTATAAAGCCCCTGGAAACCGACGATCACAACAAAGGTCATCGCAAGCACAGCCACGTTGAGCCATGTTCGAAGTCCCGCTTCCTTTATATTGCGATAGGCTAACGTAACGCCAACGCTAAACATGTCTGCTCTCTCCTTTGGAGCGAGGCCGCACGGTGATCATTGGAAACATCACAAGCCACAGAAGCTGATGCTGATCCTACGTTGGGTCCCGATAAAGCTCCATCACGGGACGTGAGGTTATCTCTGGGAACAACCTCGCCAGTGTTGAGCGACATAGAACTCTGCGAGGAAACCTCAGAGCTGGAAACGGCAATGATTTCGTCTCGCGCTACGTGCCCGTCAAAGAGATGAATTTTACGTCTCAAGTATTTCATGACCTTCTCGTCGTGAGTTGCAAAAATAAAAGTGGTTTCAAGTTCCTTGTTGAGCCGCACCATCATTTCCAGAATGTTGTAGGAATTCTCGCTATCAAGATTGGCCGTAGGCTCGTCTGCCAGAATCAACGCCGGACGTTTCACCACAGCCCTGGCCACTGCCACCCTCTGACACTCTCCTCCTGAAAGCTGCGCCGGCTTGGAATTTACCTTATCTGTCAATCTCAGCCATTCTAGAGCATCGTAAACTTTCTGCCTTCTCTCTTTAGGCGGCATCTTCAAAAGCAGCAATGGAAATTCTATATTCTCGTAGACGCTATAGACTGGAAACAAGTTGTACGTCTGGAAAATAAAACCAATATGATGGTTGCGCAACGCCGCAGATTCCTTGTGAGAAAGGTTCTCTACGTTTTTATTGATAACCACCACATTTCCTTCCGTTGGAGCGTCGAGAGCCCCAATAATGTTCAAAAGAGTCGTCTTTCCAGATCCGCTGGGACCGATTAATCCGCAGAATTCCCCCTTCTCGAATTCGAGGGTTACATTACTCAGCGCCGTAAAGAAATGGCTGCCCATAGGATATCTTTTTGTCAGATTTTTTATGGTTACGATAGACATGAACAGGCCCCCTTCCCTAATAGTTGTACACAAAGGTGAGAACAACCCCGGTTCCCGAATAGACGCTGTTAGCATCGTCGCCGTTGTGAAAAGCCGTTACGTTAATAAGCCAGTCATCGTATGTGCGCTGCCAGCTTACGTTGGGGTAGAATTCTTTTTTTTGCCAGTCGTAGTATGTCAGGATGGTTACGGTGTCGAGAATGCCAGTGCTGAAGTCTATGGAAAGGGCGGATATTTCATCGTCATTTTCATGATTCCATATGTCACTGCCGGGCGATCGTATAAAATGTTCTGCCAAAACGTGGACGCCGGAACCAACATCAAAGGTGTAGTCGGCTCCAAGGGTAAGACATGTGGTGGAAAGAGTGTGTTTGGAGTCTTTTTTGAGGCGGTTCATGACGAACTCAAACCAAAGACCGATCCCCACGTCGAAACTTCCATCGAGTGCGTAACGCTGCTCCAGACCGTCTTCCAAGGTTACTCTGCGGGGAAAAGCAAAAGTGTTTGAGTTCCACCACTCCCGGTCGACACGCCTATTGTGATATGTAAAGGCCATCTCCCCATTGGCTACTGGGAACTGGTAGCGTAGGCCAAACTCCGGATCGCCATTTCCGTATAAGCCCCACACCCATATATTCGAATTGTTGGGGAAATAATAGCGTCCAAGAAGGGCGTTGACCCCGTCAGTTAGGCTCAAAGGGTCGCGGGGGTCTATCTGGTCGAACCATTTTAAAGAACGAAGGATCTGAGCCGGTCCGAAATTGATTCGCTGGAGGCCGAGGCGCACTTCATACCTCTCGCCGGAGAGACGCACCCAGGAGCGATACAAATCGGCATGGAATTTGTCTTCCAACTCTTTGAAGGAACCGAAGGTTGAGAGGGTGCGGATGTTGAAAGAGACGAGAGCGTCAAGGGTCTGGGCTGTTTGCGTTGTTTGCGTGCCTCTGTTTAAGTCTGTTTCGGAGTCTGCGGCGGTATCAGTTTCAGCGCCCGTTTCAGCGCCCGCGCCAAAACTTATTGTTATTTCGGGAATGTATCGGATACCCAACGAACTGTCTGTGTCGTCGTTGTATGCCCCCCAGAGAGAGACCTGCCCCGAGTGAGAGAACACGGTGGCATAACTCACAACAGGCGCCCATATGCAAAGGGCAAAAGAAACAAAAACAAAGGCAAACAACAGCTCACGGGTACATCTGGATTGACAGCCCATTATTATATTCATGCCTATGGTTAACCTCCTATCACTTGAACTCTACTTTTCGCAAGGTTAACGTTGGGCGAGATGAATAAATTGTTTATATAAGAATACCATCTGAGAATTTATTTATGCAAATTTTGTTTGTTTTTTATTTTAGAAGGTGGAAATCTTGACGAACAGGCGTAATGGCGGGGGAGATTTTTCACACAACACGAAACGTTTCCTAGCTATAGTATTTTTCTTATTCAGGTTTTAATATAAAATATAAAAAGGGCGAAGATACGTAGTTTAGAATCTCAAGGCTTTCAATAATCCCAGCGAGAGTTTAGGCATTACATGCGAAGATACATAGTCTCGAATCCGAAGGTTTTCCACAGTCCCGATGTGTATTCAGGCATCGCGGGCAAAGATACATAGTTTCGAATCCGAAGAATGTTGCTTTGCGGCCAATTGGCCTCGAGTCCAGAGCCGTATCCTTAAAGTTGAGGTGCCATAATTATGACAAACACAGTAAATGTGACAGTCGCAACAAATGCAACGAATTCCAAGGGTATTGAAACTTTTACGGGATAGGCGGTTCGTTTACTATGGATAACAGCAAAAGGAATAACGTAAATATTTACGAAATATCCCTTGGCATACTGGCAATTCTCTCTGTCGTTTTGCTTATCATTCAAGAACGAACAACACTTCCCCTTCACGAAGAAAAATTATTGGACGACATTGATTTCATAATCTGGTGTGTTTTCGTTGCAGATTATTTTCTCCACTTGTTTTTGACAAAAGATAAAAAGGACTACGTCAAAGAGCATGTAATAGAACTCACGGCAATTTTACCCTTTAACGCCCTTTTCAAAGGCGTTCGAGCCATTCGCCTCTTCCAACTCTTCCGTGTACCCTCCTCTTTTCTCTTTTTAAGAATTGTTAAATTGTTAGCCTACTTTGGCCGAACCCATCGTTATCTTTCCCGCTTTCTGAGGCGGAACAACTTCCAATACGTTCTCTTCATCACCATTTCCATGGTATTATTTGGAGCGATAGCTATCCGCTATTTCGAAAACATAAATTTCCACGACGCCCTCTGGTGGTCTTTTGTTACAACTACAATAGGGTATGGTGATATGGTTCCTACAACTACAGGAGGACGAGTTATAGCAACTATATTGATGTTGGTGGGAATTGGCTTCATAAGTATTCTTACCGGAACTATCGCCTCTTTTTTCATTGCTCCCGACAAAGAGCAAGAATCGAATAATGATTTTATAAATGTAACCATACATAAGCTCGAGAACTTCGATAATCTAACCCTCAGGGAAGTTCAAGATATTTGCCAAGTTTTAATGAGCTTAAAATCCAATGTCGTAAAAAATAAGCTACGTTAATAAATATAGCTCTAAAAATCTGGGGCAAACATATATAGAAGCGAAAGTCTCTGCCAAAAGTTCAGACTATAGTCAGGTCTCCACAAGAATTCTGAATAAAAACAGGATACGCCATGAAGACCATGTGGCCTCCTTTTACGTGGATTTATTAAGCAATGGGAGGGATGATGATGGAAAACTTCGAACTCATGGGGAAATTTTACCTCGGGAACGAGATAGATCCCGCAACAGGGAAAAAGAGCAACACACTCGTGCTCTACGACTCGAAAGACCTGACCACCCATGGGATGATCATCGGAATGACGGGAAGCGGCAAAACGGGCCTTGGAATAGCACTCTTGGAAGAAGCCCTTATGGACAACATTCCAATTCTCGCTATCGACCCTAAAGGAGACATTACAAACCTTCTTCTATCCTTCCCCGAGCAAAAGGCCGAAGAGTTCTTGCCGTGGATCAACAGGGAAGACGCAGCGGCACAGGGACTTTCTATCGCAGACTATGCCTCCCTGGAAGCCGCGAAATGGGCGAAGGGGCTTGCCGACTGGAGAATTGACGGAGCGAGAATTAAAAAAATGAGGGAATCCGTCGACTTCACCATCTATACGCCTGGGAGCAGCGCAGGTGTGAAAGTGAACGTGCTTGGTTCCTTCAGATGCCCTGGGGATAGAATCACGAGCGATAACGAGCTTTTCTTAGAAAAGATTCAAAATACCGCCTCCACTCTCCTCTCTCTTCTCAACATTGAATCTGACCCTCTCTCTGGACGGGAACACCTTCTTCTGTCAAAAATATTTGAACAAAGCTGGAGAGAAGGCAAAGATGTCGATCTGCCGCTGATTATCAGCTGGATTCAGAACCCTCCATTCCCTCACATTGGCATTATGCCTACCGATACCTTTTATCCACCGAGCGAACGATTTAAACTGGCTCTCGCTCTGAACCAGATCCTCGCGTCTCCAGCGTTCAACCAGTGGATGACAGGGGTTCCTCTAGAAATAGGAAGCCTCCTCCACACTCGGGAGGGGAAACCACGAGCTTCTATTTTTACCGTCTCCCACCTTTCCGATAACGAGAGAATGTTCTTTATCTCCATGCTTCTAAACGAAATTGTTAGCTGGATGAGGTTGCAGACAGGGACCTCGAGCCTTCGAGCCATTCTTTATATCGACGAAGTCTTCGGATATATGCCTCCTGTAAAAGAACCTCCCTCTAAAAAACCTCTCATCACCCTTCTCAAGCAGGCTCGAGCCTTCGGTATCGGCGTGGTTTTAGCTACTCAAAACCCTGTAGATCTAGACTATAAGGGCCTTTCAAATATTGGAACGTGGTTTATCGGACGCCTTCAAACACAGCGCGACAAAGACCGTGTTCTCGAAGGAATGGAACGACTCGAAAGCGCCTCAGGATGTGACCGGGAATTTCTCGACAAGGCCATTACAAGCCTGAAAAAGAGGGAGTTCCTTCTTAATAATATCCACGAAAACAGCCCCTCCGTCTTCACGACCCGCTGGGCCATGTCGTACCTGCGAGGACCTCTGTCACGGGAGCACATTAAAATACTTATGGAAGGAAGAGCGCCGGCATCTGGGGCGGGGGCGGAAACGTCAGAGCCGGCGTCAATGCCAGCTCTGACAACATTAGCTAAAGCAGCGACTGAAGCAACTCCGACAGAACCTGCCACAGGGCCAGCAGAGCAAATTTCGGCAACATCCGTACCACCAGCGGCAACGTCAGCAACACCAACAACGCCACGAACGTCGATCAAACCAGCCATATCCCCGAATATCCCCGAATTCTTCGTCGATACTCCGACGGGAGGCGGTCCCTGGGTCTATAAACCTTTTATTATAGGAATCGGCGACATCTACTACTCCAGCGCCAGCCTCGAAATCGACACTCACATAACATACACGCTAGGGGCAGAAGCACCTGACACCTTTGACCCTGATTGGGAAAGAGGTTTCGACCTCGACATCGCTCCAGAAGAGCTGCGAACAACAGCCGCTGGGGGCATACCTTTCCTTAAACTTCCCAAAACTCTGGCTGAACCACGCAACTACGCTACATGGGGGAAAGCCTTCCAACGATGGATCAGACAGAACAAACCTCTCGTCATCTATAAGAACCAACCCTTGAAAATAGTCAGCCTGCCGGAAGAAAGTGAAGCCGACTTTACCATACGAATTGACGAAGCCTTGCGGGAAAAAAGAGATATTGAAATCGAAAAGATACGGAAAAAATACGACAGCAAAATGGCCACTCTGCAAAAACAGCTCATTGCGGCGGAACAGGCCATTGAGAGAGAAAGCGAACAGGCGAAACACCGGAATATGGAGACAGTTATCTCTTTCGGATCGGCTTTAGCAAGCGCATTGTTCGGCAGAAAAAGCCTCACGGCGACATCCACCTACAGAATGGGATCTGCCCTCTCCAAAGCGGGACGACTTAAAAAAGAAAAAATGGATGTGGCAAGAGCTGAAGAGAGATTGCAATTTTTACAGAATCAAATGACAGACCTCGAAACACGGCTCAACGAAGAAATTGATATTCTCACGAGAAACATGGAGAAATACAAAGAAGCGACACGGGAATCTCTGGTGCGCCCTAAGAGTACGGATATTACCATCAAGGCCTTCGGTCTTGCGTGGATTCCGGTGAGAATCAGAGAGTGACGACGAAATGAAACGTACAGAGGCCGTGCAGGCAGCAAGTTTTGACGCCACCGGTGTCAGTGCGGCCTTCTTCTCAACAAGGAGGGAAAGCGCATGAAGCCAAGAAAAGTAAGCGAGAGAGTTCAATGGATGGGAGCAATTGACTGGAACAGGCGGCTTTTCGACTCACTCATTCCTCTTCCCGACGGAACAAGTTATAACGCCTACCTGTTGCGCGGTTCCGAAAAAACGACTCTTATTGACACTGTAGACCCCGCAAAGGTGGATATTTTGCTTGAACAGCTGCGTGACATTCCGCAAATTGACTACCTCATATCGCTCCATGCAGAACAGGATCATTCAGGTTCTATACCCACAATTTTAGAGGCGTATCCCCACGCCCAACTCATATGCTCTCAGAAAGCGCAGGAACTGCTTATCGATCATCTCCACGTAGCGAAAGAACGGATCAAGATTGTAAATGACGGCGAAAAACTCTCGCTGGGAGACTGCACGCTCGCCTTTATTTACACTCCGTGGGTTCACTGGCCCGAAACGATGGTGGCCTATCTGGAGGAAGAAAACATCCTTTTCTCCTGTGATTTCTTTGGATCACACCTTGCCACGTCAGACCTTTACGCTGGCGACGATCCCTACGTGTGCGAAGCTGCCAAGCGGTACTATGCGGAAATAATGATGCCCTTCAGATCGATTATCAAGAAGAACATGGAAAAGATTGGCGACCTCGATGTTAAACTCATCGCACCGAGCCACGGGCCAATCTACAACAAGCCTCAGTGCATCCTCGACTACTACCGTAACTGGATTTCAGATACAGTTGCCAACAAAGTAGTGATTCCTTACATATCAATGCATGGCAGCACCGAAAAGATGGTAGAGTATCTCGTCAGTTCCCTGGCAGAGCGGGATATTAAGGTGGAAAAGTTCGAATTATCGTCAACAGATATAGGAAAACTCGCCATGGCCCTCGTTGACGCCGCCACCATTGTCATTGGAACACCTACAGTCCATTTCGGGCCTCATCCCATCGTCTTTTCTGTAACCCAACTCGCCAATGCCCTCAAGCCTAAAGTGAAATATGCGGCTATTATCGGGTCATATGGCTGGGGAACCAAGGCTGTGGAACAGATCGCCGGGCTCATCCCCAACCTTAAGGTTGACGTGTTAGATACGGTCATGTGCAAGGGATATCCTCGGAAAGAAGATTTCGAGGCATTAGACAGGCTCGCCAACAAGATAAAGGAGAAACACGCTCTCCTTTAAGTTAAAGCCGGAACAGACGAAGGGGTCGCTGTGAGTTGGGGCACTGCTACACGCTTAGGCGAGACTACAAATTGAGGCGCCACTGGTGTTAGTGCAGCCTCTTCTCAATAAGGAATCAAGTTCGCCCGCCTGGCCATAATCGTCAGTGGCTTAGAGTTCTTGCCAACGAGGAGGGGAAAAATGCCTATAACGCTGAAACGAATTTACGATGAAGCGGATTCCAGCGATGGACACCGCATTTTGGTCGATCGTCTATGGCCCAGAGGAGTATCAAAAGAGAAAGCAAAAGTAGATGAATGGATGAAGGAGGTTGCCCCATCAAACGAGCTTCGAAAGCTTTTTCATGGCGGGGGACTCTCGTGGGCTGAGTTCGAAAAGCAATATCAGGAAGAGTTGGAAACACACATTGAGGAGCTCCGAGCCCTTGCAGAGATAGCGAAAACACTCAAAGTAACGCTGCTCTACAGCTCTAAGAATAATGAGCAGAACAACGCAACGGTGCTGAAAGAGTTTCTTGAAGGTATGAAGGCTACGTAAAGACACGCATACCTCTAACATGTATTCGCCACAACGGAAGAGGGCCAACGCATATTAGGGTATACAAAGATACGTACACTCCCTGACGCCGAACAAATAGATTCTGCGCTGAAAGCGATCGGCGGTGAATAAAGACTACATTTTGGGTGGCGTAAATTCTGCTCGAAAAGATCGTATAACTTCACATCTCTCCTTGTATTTTGCTTGCAAATTAAGCCATAAACTGGCACTAGTCCCCAACATAGTTGCTAGTTTCATTGCTACATTTTCATGCACAGTTGCTTTATCCTGATAACATATAAACCTTCAAAGGCCCCCATAGCGAAAGGAAACCCCGCATAGAGAAAGCCTAAAGAATGGGTTTTATTTATGCGCCTTAACACCTTAAAATTTTATGGTTCCATGGGAAAGGATACATTCTCCATCAAGGTAAAGTTCTGGATTAAGAATGACTCCATCTACATGAATGCCTGCCGCTACAGTTCCACCAAAAGTGTCATTACTACCAAGAGCTATATGAACCGTTCCATATATTTTTTCATCTTCAAGAATAACACCTGTCACCCTAGCTTTGTTATTTGTTCCTATTCCAAGCTCTGCCACATTCCGCGCTAATGGATTTTCGCCAAGAAGCTCCATAAGTTTCTGACTATCTACCCCTTGAGCATCTACAAGGTTACCATTTTCAAAAAAAAGCTTTAACGGCCCCTCCAAAACACCTATCCCTGCAAAAGAACCATCTATGATAATTTCACCAGATGTACTTCCTTCTACTGGAGCTATAAAAGCTTCTCCAGAGGGTAAGTTGCCAGACTGTCCTTTTTCTCTATATACGCCAGTACTTGGAACCCCTTTCCGTCCCTCAAGAGACAATGTAAGAGAACAACCATCTTTCCGTATCTCAGCTTGCTTCGCCTGATCTAGAAGAGCTGTAAGTTTTTTAGTTAAAAATTCAACTTCTTTATAATCAGCTGTAATAGGACCATTAAAATACATATCTTCAGTAATGCCAGGCATAGTTGCAATGCGTGCTCCTGCTACACAAGCGTTTTTTTTAGCGTGAGTATGGGTCATTGACTTGCTGGTAGGAATAACAATAACATCTGAAGCAATCATTAATTCTCGGACTCGTGCTGGTGGTTCTTCTCCATTTTTTTTCATGGGCTGAATTTGGACTAAAAGAGATTCACACCCTAGCAATTGCCCTGCCTCAAAAAGACTTTGAGCAATATTTACTGTTTTATAATCACAGATAACTAAAAGGTTTTCCTCTTTCAATAGTCCCATGTTATCAGTGAGCAAACGTTTTGATACATCGACCATTTTCCCGAAATCCATAAAAATCACCTTCTATCCAAACATTTCTTTAATAACTCTGGCGACAATGCTCCGGGCAAGAAAGACAGGTTTCCCAACGCACTCCCTTACTTTCTGTTGCATTTCTATGGTATAGCCCATGCAATCCATGATAATTACGTCAAGGTCACATTCTTTTAATTTATTTATAGCATTATCAAACAGAGAACGATCGTCATACGGAGAGGCTGAGACTATGGATAATTTGTTTGATACAGATCCCCACCTTCTTTTAGACTGCGCTATTTGACTTTCAGACGGAGTTATAATTGCTAATTTCTTATTTTCTGCTACCGCCCGCACCACTTGATAAAGAATCCTCTGGGGACGAATAAGCAATCCTGTTTCTTTGAAAGCAGGAAATTCCCCTGTACAGAGAAGGAGAACAACGGGAATTCCATTATCAAAATGGTCTTGAATCTTTTGTTCCACTCTTGCAGTAATATAACGTTCAGCAACAGTAACAGAAGAGCCGTCTTGCATCCGTGTCACAAGAACATAGTCGTCTTTTTTCGGTGCCATTTCAGCTACTTCATCTTTTGTCAAACCATCTAAAGCACCAGACTCTACCACTTCTACATTCTCGCCAAGAATAGGCATAATATCTGGAATAATATCGGTTCGCGGAGCTTGACCTATGGTTACAGTTCCTAAATACCGTTTCACTTATGTATCACCCTTTCATCAAGCAGTTACGATACCAACAACCTAAATGAGTTTTGCAACCAGGTCCGCCACTAGAACACTCATTAAGAGATTCTTCTACTCCACTTTCAGAAACCATCAGCAGAGTAGAGATAAGATGAAGAATTTTCTCAACCTCTGGTTTTTCCCCGCTTATTACAAACGTAGTGGAACCTTCTCCACCTCTGATTCCCCCCCTGCCGATAACACAGGCCCTCACATGAGCAAGAATTGAAAGAGCTTCTATTTCACTTATTAATCGACCGGGAATAGGGATAAGCCCGACAGACATTCCCATAGAGGTGTCTATTTTTTTACGCCCACATTCAAGAATAGCATCATCTAAAGAACAAGGAGCAAATTTTTCGAGCCCTACAGCAATATATGTCGTAATTCCCTCTGCTTCAAGCGTTGAAACAATCTGTCCCGGAGCACCTCCTAAAGGCGATCCCGCCATCATGGCAGCTCGCCTGTGAGCATCAATAAGATTGGCGCCGCATACGGCAATATCTGAAGACCTCATTTCTGATACTACCTGTGGCAAACAGCTATCGACATTCTGAGCTTCTCCTTTATGAACAAGTATACTATGAGGATATGTCAAAATATTTTTATTACACGACACTGTCCCTCGGAGTGTGATTCGCCCACTCACCCTCAAAGAGGAGCCTATGAGCTCTTCGGATACTGCAGAAACGGTCGTTCCTCCTTTTAGGAGGATATTTCCTTCCCGTAACGCTTTTTTTACATCCGGGAGAGCGGCGATAGCCTTCGCAATCAGCCGCTTCCCCATAGGAACAGAAAGTGTTATTTGTGCTTTATACATTATTGCTTTCTACCAAGTGTCTGAAGATGGGTCATTGGTCCATATAAGTCAAGAAGCAACTTAAACTCTTCTGCGTTATAAAAAGCACATTTCCCTCTCGTAAAACTTTTTGCCACTTCAATATTAAAACGAACAACTTGCTCGATATCAGTAACATGAGTAGCTCCCGTTGCACATCCAGGAACAGCTGAATGAGAGGTAATAGCAATACCAACGCAAGGCACCGTTATTGCAGTTGAAGGTTGCAATATGCTATTTAAGTGGTAAAGACCATTACCGTACGGAGTAATGTCCTGCATAGTAAGAGGGAAAACAACGGGAAGCTCTCCTGTGACTATTTCCATGATGGAAAGAAGATCTTCACTTACCCGCAAGATATATCCTTCTTTTACTGTTGGCGAGATAGCAAACCCTTTATGATTAATAATGCGATTACCGCGAGTTGTGTCAATAATTAGAATGGCATCCATCTCTGGATCAACTTCTTGCTGATTCATCGTTGACATGTCTACAGGTGACCCCATAAAAGCAACCGGCTCATGAGGTTGTGTCGGAGCGTTAGGACAAATATGAGTAGCGATAATAACATCTCCTGGAAGGACATCATATACTAAAAGCATACGAGCCAACTTTAATACAGTTGCAACAGCAGCTACCGCCCCATCTCCATCAGAAACAAGCCCAATACGCTCTGGACGAGCTCCTATTCCCCCTAATCGACCGATAACACCTAAAGTAGGAGCTACCCCCCCTGCCCGTTTTCCATGAGTTCCTGGAATAATAGCTTTTATAAAATCTGTATGCCCCTTAGGACCTTTAATTTCTTTTACTACAACTTCAGATATCCCCGCTTTGTAAAACGCTTCTTTTACTAAATCCCCACTGGCATCAGAACGATCAAGAAGATCAATCGCTTCGAGTGTTCGAGTAAACGACATATCTACACCCTCTTTCATAAATACGAAATGATGTTTTTATGAACAACACGTTCCACATCGCTCAAAAGCTCTATACATCGCATTCCTTCCCCTAAACGCAAATGTTCTTTAGGAACTGCAATAATGTATATTGATTGGCTTTTTTGTATTTCAGCGCTTGTAACGGGCATACCACTCTCTCCATCCATAGTCATAATAAGGTCTGGGAAAGTACTCATGCGCTCTCCATTTTTTTTCTCAAGAGTCATATACTCATTCCAAAAAGTAAGAACATGGCCATCTACTTCTATATGTCCCACATCAAAACCACCAGATGTTTCAATACTTAGGTTCTGAACAATTCCATGCGTTACAATTTCACCGTTAAGATACTCTATAACAGAAGAAACTAGTTTCTCCGCTCCTTGTCCTTTTGCCTGTAACATGGTCATTCCCAAATCAATAGCCATAGAGACAGCTCCTGGAGCTCCGTTCGCTTTAGCGTAAGATGCTGGGACAGGATTCCGCGCCACTCCTACTAAACCTTGTGCCTGAACCGCAGCTTGACGAACTAAGGCTGACGTTTCAGTTAGACTTCCAGAAACACAACCTTCAATATACGTATTATCTTCTGGATCCCCCCCAGCAAAAGCTTGAACAGATACAAAATCTTTTTTCTTGTGAAGCCCCATAGATCCCATTACTCCTGTAGGATGAGCGCGGCCATTACATGGCAAATCTACAATTGGTAAATCAAGAAGTGCCCCTTGAAGCCAACCATTAACAATAGCGTTGCCCCCGCATTCGTTAGTAATAAGCCCGTTTATGAGACTGCTACTATGCATCTGGAGTAACTCTATTGTTCGCCAATAACTTCGCGGCGAAACGAAAGCCTTTTTCGCCGCTGGGGCTCCAACCCCAGAACATGTCACTAACACTTTTTCATCTTCGCAATCTTCAGACCCTATAAGAACAGGATGTCCGATACGTACTGCCAAATGTCCAAGATCAAGTCCTCGTTGCATAGCTCCACCGCCGCCACCACCTAAAACAGCTCCACCTAAAACAGCGGCTTCAACATGTTCGTCCATTAATACTATTCTCGACATATTATCAACCCCATTTTATTAAAACCCTAAAGCAGCCCTCATGAAAAATCCTTCTGCTCTCACCGGATCTATAACAGGCAAACAAACTCTGTCTTTAATCTCTGATGCCAAAGAAACAGTTGACATGCCTGTACAGGCAAGAGCAATAACATCCACTCCATCTTTTTTTAAAGTAAATGCCTCTTTTAAAACAGAAGCTCGCCCAGCTGGGGTCATAAGATCAAGAGTAGAGTTCACTCCATAAGGATGTATTTCTTTTATTAAAGAATCTTTTAAAACTTCTTTCATCCCTATTGGAGTTTCATCTGTTATTCCAATAACTCCAACTCGTTTCCCTACTCCTATAGCAAGCAAAGCTGTAGAACGTCCCGCGCCTATAACAGGGATGGAGAGCTTTTTGCTGAGTTTATCTACTGCCGGATCATCTGCACAACTTATAATTAAACCTTGAATATTATCTTGAATCATAGAGAGAGCTAGGTTTTCTATCTTAGGAAGGGCTTTCTTTTTCGTCTCCTCATCATGTATTCCTTCTGGCTGATCAGGAATACACAAAGAGAGCACTTCCCAATCTGGGAAAAGAGACATTAAAAGTCGGCCGTGAGATTCGAGAACTTTTTGATCGTACGCAGTTAATACTCGTATGAGACCAATACGATAATAAGTCTTTACCATGCTAAGTATCCCCTTTTACGCAAAACTTCGAACAACTGCGGAAATAAATCCGTAGATGCCATCCCCCGCAATTAAACCTGCTTCTCGCATCTCCATCCACTTGGTCCCCCAAATAATGCGACAAATTACCGCAGCTAAAACACCTATTCCATATATAGGATTTTTAATAAGGAGTCCTGTAGCAAAAAGAATACCAATAGCACGTTTAGCACCGCCTAGTAACTGAATAACAGCGCCCGCAACACTCCATAAAAGCAATTGCCGAAGAACATCAGGATTAGCTCCAGCATAAACTGTAGCAGCAAAAACGCGACTTACCGGAGGCAACATATCTAACTTAAAATGCATATTCATAAAGAAAAAAACAACTACTACCGCTACAAAGCCCCCTATAATTTCAGCTATCATTTGCTGGCGACGTCCGTCAAGCTCGTACTCTCTATCTCTCCCTTTACCACGAATAATCCACCCTGTTTTTAAGTCGTATCCCATATCAGCAAAACATGGCCCTGTACTTGAAACATATCCCGCCAAAAGAGCCAAAGGAACTCCGGGAAACCCCATAAAAAGGCCAAGACTCAAGAATATGACGCTAATGGCAAAACCTGGGAACCATCCTGAGTGCATCGCGCTTAAACCTACAAGAATAGGAGCAACAACTGCAGAAAAAGTAGCCCAAGCCACCCATAAGAGTAATTTTCCGAAGCTCATGTCTCTCCAAAGCCCACTCAAAAGAGCCAAAACAATTGCTCCTAACCCAAAAAGTATTGTATGAAAAATAATTGCTTTTTTAGTTTCTTGAGGGGTAACAGTGTTAGGAAGAGAATCATTAGTTTTTTCTTGAGAACTGGATGTTCCTTTACGCGAAATAACAACAAGAGCCTGCACAAGAGAAACAATACCAGCTCCAATCATAACGCCATGGGGAATATAGGTTTTACCTAAATCCAGCCCCAATAGCACTCCGGAATATCCTCGTATAACAAGACCGATTCCTAAGGCAGACATGGCAAAAATATTAGCGATAAAAACTATTCCTACTCCTGCCATAGGGAGACCAAAGTGACTGCCGATAGCACCAACTACAACCCCTTCCAAGAGACGGCGCGCTTTTTCTCCTCCTTCGTCTCCTGCAATAAGGGCTTGGGCAGTAGCTATACCAGGAGGCCATGCACCTGTAGCAGGGTACAGATCGGAATCGTATATTTTATATACAAAATGCATTCCAATAACTGTCGCTATTCCAGAACCTATTAACATGGGGAAAATATATTTAGGCGCACCTAACACATATATAATTCCCACGGCAAGCAAACCGCAATTTGCCGCTCCAAAACCTGAAGCTGAAGTCATTGTTTGTACAAGATTTTGACGATCAAGTGAACGGAAGTCTTTTAAAAATGATAGAGGAATACGAGCTAGAGTCATTGCAACAATGGCTCCTATAATTGATGTGTTTGGCGTAATACCTATTCTTGATATGATTTGCATACAGATAATAGCGGAAAGAACAGAAACTATGATGCTTAAAACAAAAGTCCTTGGCTCAAGAGCTTTCACATGCTTCTTGGACCCATTCATATTTTCCCCTCCTTTTTATTCCCAGCACACTGTGATACGTAGGAGCAAATACGTAAAAATATGCCATAGTTTCACGCCAAAAAACAAAGAGAAGTTACTGCTATGGATACAATTACATCATTATAGAGTTTTCTCTAATGTATTTATATCTTTAAGGTAGAGGAAAAACAATGGGATCAACATACAAAGAAAAAAACGTTCTCTATGCACAATGCACAAAACTTATGTAGGGTTCTCATCTTCGAGGAGAGCATATGTGATCAGCGCAAAAAACAACCGCTGTAGTTTGAAACCGGAAAAAACGTCAGTACCAAGAATTCCTTCTATCTGGTTTAATCTATAACGCAACGAATTTCTGTGTAAATGCAACTCTTCAGCAGCTTTTTTCTGATTGCAATCCATAAGCAAAAAAATTTTAAGCGTTTGTAACAAAGAGCTGTTATTGTTTTCGTCATAGGCCAGAACGGGTTCTAAAATCAAACGACTCGTGTGAATAAGGTCTTTACGGTTAGGATGTGTATACCAAAAATAAAGATAATGAAGGCTATCAAAATCAGCAAAACTCGATTGCCAAATCATAAGCTTCTTTATAATTTTTAAGGAAAAACAAGCCTCTTTATATGCCTCCTTTATACCTTCTTCTAAAAAATGAAGGGCACTTACGCTTACATAATATGCCCCTAATTCACTTTGAGACGATGAAGACACTCTTCGTGCTATATTTTTCACGTCCACAAAACTTGACTCATCGCACACTATAAACAGAAGACCAATAATATTATCAAGTTGAACAGCAAAGAAATCTTTTCTCTTCAACCTCGTTTTTTCAACAAATTCCCAAATAGAAATGTCATTTACACCTCTATTGTCTGGGAACTCAAATAATATGAAACAACATTGATCAGACAGAGAGAGATTTAGTTGACGGAAAAAGTCCAGCTTTTCTTTTTCAGAAACGCTTTCTCTCAGCATATACTGCAATATTTCCTGTTTATTTAAAGATCTCTTTAAGAATTGTTCCCTCTCAAATATCTGTGACATAACTTCTTTTATTACAGGAACATACGGCAATTCTGGGGGCAGAAGGATCATTGGGAAAGCTTCTTGCTCAGATATTTTGAGTACTTCTTCCGGCAAAGCCTGTATAAAACGTCCTACTTTTATTCCTATGCCAGAAGCACCTCCTTCTGCCTGAAGTTTAATTAGTTGTGCTAGACGTGAAATATTTTCTCTATAGGCATAAGCAGTTGTAAGAAAAAAAGTGCCAGGTGTCACCCATTGGTCTGCATCTGGCACTTCTATAACATCTATACAACGAACCGGATTATCAAGCCCTTGTTGTCCTGCCAAAACTATAGACCCTTTTAAACAGGGAAACTCAAGCATTTCCCTAATGCGTAACACGCTATACTACCCCCCTTCTTTGCCCTCATATTATAACTATAAACCACTTTAATCTATATTCAGCCTTTTTAAACAACTCACATCCTTAATTGAAGGTTTCTTCCATATTTTGGGTGGCGTAAATTTTGCTACCTGTTTTGGAAACGAGCTAGCAGGCTGTAGATGAGAAATTTAATTGTATTTCATACCTTATTTTTAAATTGTTGAAATAACTATAAGGTACATATTTGTCTTTCTGTAAACGTCCAAGCACAATACCTGGATCTATATCAACTTTTTCCGCAAACTGTTTTATGCTCTGCTCAGTAAAAATCCCCTCTTGTATGTACTCTAAATATTTTTCTCTAGGGATAAGAATATCTCTTGCGAATCCATCAGCCTCAAGCTCTAATCTCTGAATCAGACTTTCTGCCAATGAAACATTATCATCTGTTACAATGGTTAACTTTATTCTTTTTTGCAAAACATGTTTAATCTCGTGGAATAATGAAAACCAGAAAATATCGGAAGTTTTCAACCTATCGTTTATCGCCAACAACACTTTACGCTTGTTGTACCACTTCACTTTCGTTTACTTAGGTAAAGTGAAATAGATAATGAAAAAGGCGGACACCTCTCCTGATGCTGGTGTTGCTCACACAACCAAGACAAAGGAAACTGGAGGTAACCCACCATGACATCGTTATACCAACGCTTACAGCGATCTGAGAACTCTGCAGCAGCACTAGAAGTCGTAACTGATCTCATGAAAAAAGGAAAAAGGGGACCACGATCATCCCATCCCATTCAAAAAGAACACAGCCTCATATGGAGGCTATCGTTCTTGAAGTTCAGAAGAATACAAACATGGGTACTCGTCGACTTGCCAAGAAACTGGCCCGCATCTTCAGCCTGACTTTCTCCCTATACACAATCAGCAACATCTTCCGGAGGAACAACAGAAAGAGCCCCAGGGCTTTATGGAACAGAGCCACCGTACTGACCCCATCCCTGTGCTTCCCTATATTGCATCTCATAAAACCTTTATGACTCTCGCTACAAAATGGGTAAAATATTACAATCAGGAACGGTTACATGGAAGAAGAGAAATGGACGGAAAAGCATCAAAAGGGAAAATATACGAGCTTTCTTCAGCCAATTCAAAAGCCGATACTTCTGTCCTGTAGCTGTTATTGAGCCCATTCATTTTTGAAATGGCGGGAACCAAACAGATTAACTGGGATTTCCACTATTCTCTTTATCACGTTATCGGGGAGAAGACTATAACCCCTCACAAAAGGTTATATGAAACATGAGCATAAAGCTACGATAAATGAATTCTATTTATAACACTCACACCATCAAGACTTTTTATTTCACTATACTTTTTCACATAATTTTTGATGATCCGTTACAGCTAGATAATAAGAATTCCTCCGTGTATCAAGCACTAGAGCAAAATTGAATTACGCTGTAATTGACTAATAATCACCGCTTAGGTACATACTAGCCAGCTAGCCCTTGTCCTCATCAGGATTAGCTGTTTTTTTATTTTTTTAAAAATCATGATTTGTTTGGGTTTTTCTTGTGAATAAATGTGTTTTTTCACATTATA